>Ga0209573_1001015_pt1 | contig 48362 bp, 42 predicted proteins | sample TNRBio252014_DNA_FD_185870 | JGI IMG/M metagenome (GOLD analysis project Ga0209573, IMG submission 185870) | Wastewater treatment Type I Accumulibacter community from EBPR Bioreactor in Madison, WI, USA - TNR Reactor_6/25/2014_ DNA (SPAdes)... | ecosystem: Engineered > Bioreactor > EBPR >... | reverse complement strand
CCTTTGAGGCCTAAAATCGTGCCCACATGCACCCTGGAGGGCTGTGTCGAAAACGTATGTCGTTTTTTAAACATAATTGGTCGCGTGATCAGCAAGAGCCCTTGGCGGGACTCTTTACACAACCCCCTACGTGGCCGTCACCAACAAAATCACCCCCAGGTATTGCTAATCCCACATAAACACCTTACTTTTGCAGGCCGAAATTGTAATTTGTTAAAAAAATTCAATCATTATCATGTTCGCAATCGTAACCATAGCTGGTCAACAGTTCAAAGTCGAGGAAGGGCAGGAGCTCTTCGTCCACCAGTTAGAAGCCGCAGCGGGCGACCAAGTCAACTTTGATCAGGTACTTCTGATCGAACGCGACGGCAAGGTCTCCATAGGCACGCCGGTGCTGAACGCCAAAGTAAGCGCTACCGTTATCGGTAACCAAAAAGGCGATAAGGTCATCGTGTTCAAGAAGAAACGCCGCAAAGGCTATCGGAAAAAAAATGGCCACCGCCAGTCTTTTACGAAAATCAAAATTGACAGTATTGCCGGTTAATACGCCCGGTTTTTGTTTCATTTCTAAAAATCTATCAACGTCATGGCACACAAGAAAGGTGTAGGTAGTAGTGACAACGGCCGGGACAGTAAGAGTAAACGCTTGGGCGTAAAATTGTTCGGCGGCCAGGTCGCCAAAGCCGGCAATGTGATTATTCGCCAGCGTGGCACGCAATTCCACCCCGGCGAAAATGTATATATGGGCAAAGACTTTACGCTGCACGCTAACGTCGATGGTCGTATTTCTTTCAAAAGAGGCCGCCTCGACAGGACGTTTGTGAGCGTGCTGCCGTTTGAATCCGCTCCCGTAGCAGCGCCGAAGGCTACCAAAACGGCTCCCGCTAAAGCAGCGCCCAAAGCCGAAACACCGGTAGTGGAAGCCGCTGTTGTGGAAGCGCCCGCCCCAGTTGTGGAGGCGCCGGCGCCAGTAGCAGATGCTCCCGCCGTCACCGAAACGCCTGCTGTAAAAGAAAAGCCCGCCAAGGCTTCCAAAACTGAAAAAATCACCTTACCTTCCGGCAAGAAAGTAGCCAAAGACGACCTTAAATTGGTCGAAGGCATCGGCCCGAAGATCGAAGAACTGCTCCACGCCGCAGGTATTAACACCTGGGCCGAACTGGCAGCTACCGATCCCGATAAGATCAAGGCTATTCTCGATGAGGCAGGACCTAATTACCGCATCCACGACCCCGCCACCTGGCCCAAACAAGCCGGTTTGGCCGCCGAAGGCAAATGGGAGGAACTGGAAGCGCTGATGGACGAACTCAGCGGCGGTCGCGAAAAAGAATAATCGCGCCGCATCCCAACGCAATAGTTTTAGTTTTCATAGCTTTATATTTTGAGCCCCGCTCCACAAGAACGGGGCTTTTTTTGTGTTAGAGACGCAAGATTTTGCGTCTCTACGTTAATTCCTCCAGCTTCTCCAATATCCAGGCCTTGTCGGCCAGCGCTTCGCAGGCATTGATTTGTGCCCTGATCTTGTCCAAACGGGGCTTGTCGCGCGGCATCGTATTCGATAGCAATTTGACGAAGCGCAGCACATTCAGATATTGGTATTTCACGCCTCGCGAAATGGTTTGATTGCGCTGCAAGTACACGCGGAAACTGTCTATCAGCGAATCCAGGGCGATGTATTCGTTTAGTTCATAGTAGGTTTTGAGCAACATCAGTTTGCTGCCCAGTGCATATACGATGTCGGGGTATTCTACTTCGCGCAGTTGCTCGATGACTTTGTCGTATTTTTTTTGTGAAAAAAATACTTTAGCCAGGTTGAAATTGGTGGCGTTGAGCTGGTCGTCAGGGGGGAGCTTGCCGGTGTATTGCCGGATGAAACCTTCTACCCAATCATAAGCTTTTACGTGCAGCCCTACGGTGATGATGTTTTTGTAATCCTGCGTGGGCAATATCCCGTCTTTCATGATAAATCCCTGCTGAAGCGAGCGTTGGTAGAGCTCGAATAATTCGGTGAAATAGGCGGGTTGCCCCCTGTTGATTTTGGTATCAATGCAGTAGTTGAATAAATAAATATAAAAAGCGCGCAGTGCCTGATCAGAAAAACGCGCCTCATCGCCGGCAAGCAATTGTTTGAGTTCGCGGAAATAGGATTCCTCTTCGGGGTGCAGCAACATGCTGGCTACCAGGTAATAGGCGGCTATGATAGGCTCGGCATAATACCGGCTTTGCCGTACCATGTCGAGAAACTGCGGAAAGAGGTGGATGTCGGCTTGCAGCGACAAGGTGTTGCGGTAGTCGAGCGCGTCGCAGTAGTGGCGCAGCTTTTGTGCAATGTAATAGCAATCGAGGTGGAAATCGGCCTGTTCCAGGTTTTGATAATCGATGACTTTTGAACCCGATTGCTCCAAATATTGGTGCCCGTATAGGGCTAACAGGTGGCTACCGAAATGGTAATCGGCGTCGCGCAGCGGGTGTTTTTGCAATGCTTCGCGAGCTTGTCGGACGGCGCCCGCAAAGTGCTTGTCTAATTTGCGCTGGGCCAGTTGAGGCAACAGGTCGACGGCGGGCCGCCAGGCGTCGCGTTTGTATTGGCGAAAGCCCAAAAACGACAAAGCCTGCTGGGTGAGTTCAGAGTTGAGCCGCCGAAATTGATCGTCGTCATAAGGCCTGGCGCCAAAAACAGCGCGCCATACCTGCTGTTTTTCCAGCGGACGAGAAGTATCCAGCAAAAAAGGCAAGATATTGTCGAGCAACAAGCCGATATCTTTGTTGTCATTAAAGAAAGGAGAGGCCAGGTATTTCCTGAAGCTTTGTAGCTCGTGCCGCGATAAAGCGGCAAGCAGGGTGATGAGTTTTGTTCCGGTCATATGGGCCATAAAGCGAGAAGGGCTACACAATTTAACTTTGACAACAAAACGGGTACAACAGTAAAGGTAATGTTCTTGTTCCCAATATTTTAGGATACTTTGTATTCGTGACGTATCCATTACAAAGACAAAGTATTGTTCTTTTTTTATTTAACAAATTTCTGTCAAATTTGTATATTGAGTAAATTGCGGTTTAAAGCGATTCAAGTCAGGAATATGGCGAACCCATTCCATCGCAAAATATACAACCTCTACTTCGGCACGATAGCTCCGCTGGCGACTAAGTGGGTGCTTGGCCTGCTGTTGCTTTTTTCTTATACCCAAAGCAGGGCTAACACCTGCGAGGCGGGGTTTATGTTTGCTTTTCTCGACGATGATCACGTGGTGCTGTACAATACCTCGGTCGATTTCAATACTTATCAATGGGACCTCGGCGGCATTCCGCTTACTTTCGATGGCAACGGCGTGGCTTTATTTACCATGCAGGGCGCAATCGTGCAAGTTTGCCTGTCCGTTTCTGATGGACAGGATTGTGTCGACGTGATTTGCCACGATGTTTTTCCGGGCTCCCCCGATGAAATGTGCGAGCTTACCGACTGCGTTTGGCCAGGAGACGCCAACGGCGACGGCAAAGCCAACCAATACGATTTACTCCATATCGGTCTCGATTACGGCCTCACCGGCCCGCCCCGGACGCTATTCCCTTCGCCTTCCAACCCCATCGCCTGGGCGCCTAATTTGGCTGAAGATTGGTCAACTTCTTCGGCAGGGGTGAACGATAAACACCTCGATTGCAATGGCGACGGCTTTATCACCGACAATGATTTCAACGCTATCCACCTCAACTATAACCCCGAGTTTGCTTTTTCCAGCACCAGCGTCGTCGGCGCCCCGCCGGTTTATCTTGAACTGGAAACGCCTTTTATTACTATCACCGAAGACAGCACTTACGAAGTGATTGCCCACCTGATGGTAGGCGAAGCCGCTTTTCCTATTGATAACCTGCACGGTCTGGCGCTCGATATAGGCTATCCTTTCGATCTGGTACTACCCGGCACGGCTACCATAGATTACGACAGCGATGAATTTTTTGGCGTAGCCGGCGAGGTGCTTACCCTTGAGCGCGATTTGTACGCCCAAAATCTGGGCCGCCACGACTGGGCCATATCGCGCCGCAATGACGCCCAGGGCGCTGCCGGGCATGGCCGGGCCGCTACGGTGCGCTATGTGGTGAGTTCCGATATCATCGGCGGCCGCTCCGAACCTGAAATCCCATTCGATATTGTTATCGAGCGGGTGAAAGCTATCGACGTCAACGGAAATCCTATCACGATATCGCTTCCGCATGGCGGCGTGTTTACGGTTATTCTCATCAATGATACGGTGGCAGGCACGCCCGGCGACGATGAACCGCAAGTCAGCGTGTTTCCTAATCCCGCCGGTGGCCGACTATATGTAGAATGGGCGAATATTGCTGCTACCCGTGTATCGTTGCTCAACCTCATGGGGCAGCCGGTCTGGGAACAGGCCGCCGAAGGCAGGCAGGTATCGGCCAATGTGGATTCCCTGGCGCCCGGACTATATTGGGTCGTATTGCACGCTGCCGAAGGATCGGTAGTTCGCCGCGTGAGTATCCGCTAGTTTACTATTATGAAAGCTATGTTATTCGCTGCAGGATTGGGCACCCGCCTGCAACCGCTCACTTTGTCCCGCCCCAAAGCACTGGTGGAGGTAGGCGGCAAAACGCTGCTGGAACACGCCTTGCGGCATCTCCAACGCAATGGCTGCGAATCGGTCATTATTAATGTGCATTACCTCGCCGCGCAAATCATCGAATGGCTCGACAAAAATTCCTTTGAGATGGAAATCGCGATTTCCGACGAGACGGACTTGCTGCTCGATACCGGCGGCGGCCTCCAAAAAGCCGCCTGGTTTTTGAAAGACGCGCCTTTCCTGGTTTATAATACCGATATCCTCACTAATATGAACCTGGCGGAATTTTACCGCCGCCACTGCGCCGGCGACGCGCTGGCTACCCTTGCTGTACGCCGGCGCCCCAGCAGCCGGTATTTGTTGTTTGATGAGAATGGACTGCTCTGCGGCTGGCAGCACGCAAAAACAGGAGAAACGCGCCTCAGCCGCTCCGTCTCCAATCCCCAAGCGCTTGCTTTTAGCGGTATCCACGCCGTCAATCCCGCTATTTTTAATTTTATGCCTGCCGATAAACAGGTTTTTTCTATGATTGATGTGTATCTCCACGCCGCCGAAACTCAATCCATCCAAGCCTATCCCCACGATGCCGACATCTGGTTTGATATCGGAACGCCCGCAGCACTGGAACAAGTTAGGCTGCTTAATTACGAATGAGGAATTACGGATTACGAATGTTTTTAATTATTAAAAAATTGATAATTAATTAATTATTCGTAATTCCTAATTCGTAATTCGTCAATCGTCATTCAACAAAGCGGGATTTGTAGGCTAGGGTAGGCACCATACAACTCTCCCTTTTGCCAAACCAGCGGTACCGGTTGCGGGCAATCCAGTTGTAGACGGCGTTGCGAAGGGGCTTGGGAACGATAACCAGGGCGTATAGCAGCGGCCAAAGGCCGGAGAGGTGTCTGACCACCCGCAGGCCCACGTCGGAGTGGGTATAAAACCGGCCATTTTCGTACAACACAACCGTAGAAATTTCATCGGTTGGCAAACCTGCGCGCCGTAGCAGGTTTTGCCCGTAATCCGATTGCAGGGATGCAAACTTGTAATAACCCTGTGGATCGCGCGGCAATACGAATTGCACAAAACCATTGCAGAGGTTGCACACGCCGTCGAATAATAATACGTGTTGCGGTGTTGGTGTGGTCATGCAGTTACAACAAGGCGCCTTTTGAAAATGTTGCGGTTTCAACTCCGCAAACATCGCACAGTCGTCAGTCGGTCATAAAGTCGTACAGTCGTAAAGTCGCATAGTCGCACAGTCGAAAAAATGCCCCATCGCTTGACAGTAGTTTTGAATTGCGCTATTTTGTAAAAAAATTATAAAAATGAAAATCGGCATAACTCCAATTCCAGAAAGCCTGGTATACGAAAAAATTAACGGGCGACCTGTATACTATCGTGGATACAGGGAGTACCTATTGGGACAAAAAACCGAAGAAGAACTCATGGGAAGCAGTTATTTGCAGGCGCTGGTCGTATCAGAATTGTTCCTTTTGTTGAGCAGACATCTGGATTTAGACCAATATAGAATATTACCCAATGAATTGGGATTAAAGATGGGGAGGCAATCCCGGCGTGCTGCTGATCTTGCCATCATTGATAAAAAGCGATTCCAACACATCCCGGTTGAAAACAAATACCTCGGCGAAGCGCCCGAGGTAGTAATAGAAATTGACACGAAAGCAGAAGTCACCGATGTAGGCGGTTTGGAAAACTATTACAAAAAAAAGACGGCCGATCTATTAAATTTCGGCGTTAAAAAAGTGATTTGGATATTTACCGAACCCCGCACGATTTTGCTGGCAGAGCCGAATAGCGAATGGCAAATAGTGGGTTGGGACCATGAAGTAGAGGTGCTCGGCAATGCCCATTTTTGCCTGCAAACAATCATCAACGATACCATCGCATAGAGACGCAAAATTTCGTAGAGACGCAAAATTTTGCGTCTCTACGCGAACAGGGCCCTATACAATTCCTCCACCTTGCCGATCGTGCGCACCTTGATGCCGTAGCGGTCCACATCAAGGCCTTTGGTGTTGTATTTGGAAATATAAATTTCTTTGAAGCCCAGTCGGTCGGCTTCCTGGATGCGTTGTTCTATGCGGGTAACGGCGCGGATTTCGCCCGAGAGGCCAACCTCGCCGGCAAAGCAGATATTAGAGGGGACAGATACGTCTTCTAGCGAGGATATCAGTGCGCACACGATGGCCAGGTCGATAGCTGGGTCGTCTACGCGGATGCCGCCGGCGATATTGAGGAATACGTCGTTGACGGCAAAGGGCAGTCCGCCGCGTTTTTCGAGCACGGCCAGTAACATGCTCAGGCGGCGCAGGTCGAAGCCTGTAGCAGAGCGCTGGGGGGTGCCGTATACCGCTCTGCTCACCAAGGCCTGCGTTTCTATCAGCATAGGGCGCATACCTTCCATGGTGGCCGCCACGGCGCTGCCGCTGAGGTCTTCGTCTTTTTGCGACAGCAGCAACTCGCTGGGGTTGGACACCTCCCGCAATCCGCCCGACTGCATCTCGTAGATGCCCATTTCGTCGGTTGAGCCGAAGCGGTTTTTGAGCGTGCGCAGGATGCGGTAGGAGTAATGCTGGTCGCCTTCAAATTGGAGCACCGTATCCACGATGTGTTCCAGCAGTTTGGGGCCGGCAATAGAGCCTTCCTTCGTGATATGGCCTATCAGGAAAATGGGAATATTCGTTTCCTTGGCGAACCGCTGCATCTCGCCGGCGCATTCGCGCACTTGCGAGACACTGCCGGGGGTAGATTCGATATGAGGCGAAGACAGCGTTTGGATACTGTCGATTACAATGAGTTGGGGGCCGGTTTGTTGGGCTACCGTGAGGATTTTGTCGGTATTGGTTTCGGTGAGTACCAGGCAATTGCTGCGGCTGCCGCCGAGGCGGTCGGCGCGCATTTTGATCTGTTCTTCGCTTTCTTCGCCCGACACGTATAGCGTAGTGGCGCTGACTTGCAGGGCGAGTTGCAGCAGCAGCGTCGATTTGCCGATGCCGGGCTGCCCGCCGATGAGAATAATAGAACCCGGCACAATACCGCCGCCCATTACCCGGTTGAGTTCTTTGTCGGGGGTAGTCAGTCGTTGGGTATTACCGGCTTGAATATCGTTGAGGGGCACGGCCCGGGCCTGCTGGTTGCCCGATTGCGGGCCTTTCCAACTGCGCTGTTTTTCTTCCTGGGCGGTGGGCTTGGTCACCAATTCTTCCACATAGGTATTCCACTCCCCGCAGGCAGGGCATTTGCCCACCCACTTGGGCGAAGTGGCGCCGCAATTGGTGCAGGCGAAAATGGATTTTATTTTAGTCAAAACGCTGGTTTATAATTTTTTAAACATAATATACGCATCGACGTAACCCTGACCTGCGTGGTGAAAACCGCCGGGCACGGTGCCGATAATGTCAAAACCGAGGGATTGCCAGAGGTGCACGGCGCCTTTGTTGGAGCTCACCACCATATTGAATTGCATACCGTGGTAGCCGGCATCTTTGGCGATGAGCAGCGAGTGTGCGCCCAATTGCCGCCCTATACCGCTGCCCCGCCAGCCTGTGTCGACCATATATGCCGCATTGGCTATATGAGCGCCATGACCAGGTTGGTTGGGCTTTACAATATAGGCCCCCACTATTTGTCCTTCTTCTTCAGCTACGTATACGAGGTTTCGCAGGTTGACCCACGAGGCCTCTATCTGCTCGCGCGTGGTGGTGTGGTCGTACGCAAAGTATACCCCTTCGTCGATGATCGCTTTGAAAAGCTGCCATACGCGCTCCAAATCTTGTATTTCTGCGGGGCGGATCATGTTCGGTTGTGGGTTGTAGGTTGTAGGTTGTAGGTTGTAGGTTGTGGGTTGTGGGTTGTGGGTTGTAGGTTGTAGGTTTGTTTCTCGTAGGCAAAGACCTACAACCTATAACTTACAACCTAGAACGAATTACTTCGGAATTTTCACAGCATACGTCTTCTTCTCCTTATTCGTCAGTTTCTCGCTAATGAGCCAGGGGTTATACACCTTGAGCATGCGGTAAGTAGTGCCGTGTTCGGCGGCGAAGTCGCCCCAGTTGGCCACGGCGTCTTTTACTTCCACAGTTTTATAGTTGTCGATAGGGGCGTAGCCGTCTTTGTCGTCGAGGTAAAAGCCGAAATTGCGGGGGTCTTCCAGGATGGCCTTGAAGGCGATCAGTCGGAACACATAACGAGAGGTTTCGGAATTGAGATTGAGGTCGTAGTAGTTTTTAACGCGCTGCACCGCAATTTCTTTGGCCATTTTGGTGCCGCCCATATTGTAAGCGCCGGCGGCGTTGGTCCAGGTGCCGAAGCGTTTTTTATAATCTTTGATATAGCGGCAGAAAGCCTCGGTGGCTTTTTCCACGTGGTAGCGTTCGTCGATATCGTCGTTTACTTCCAGTCCGTAGCCCTTGGCGGTATTGGGCATAAACTGCCAGATGCCGCGGGCGCCGGCGCCTGAGACGGCATTGCGAAGACTGCTTTCGGCTACGGCGAGGTATTTGAAATCATCAGGCACGTCGTTTTCGCGCAATATCTTTTCCATCAGCGGAAAATAGCGATAGGTGCCTTTGATATTTAGAATAGTATTGGATTGCCAATAAGTATTCGAGAGCAATTCGCGGTCGAGGCGTTCGCGCACATCAAAGTTATCCATCGGCACCGGCTCGCCGGCAAACGAAAAATCCCGGTCGAGGTTGACGGGTTTGATGATCTGTGGCAATGTGTGGTTGAGGCCGTTGCTGACAGGATCCGTTTTATCGGAATAAGAAGCCAGCACGGCCACCGTGAAAAATGCCGCCATGGCCAGGGTGTACCACTGAATGCCTTTTTGCATGTTGCTGTTTTTAGTTGCTTGACAATAAAACTAACAACGCCATGAAGGGCGTTAGCGTTGTGCGTTGGTATGGGTAAAGGTAAGATTGTTGTTGAAAATTGGCAAATGAAAATTAAGCAAGCAAAATTGCTGTTAAGACAGTAATTTTTTGATTTTTCTGTACATTGTAATTGTATTTTTTTTAAAATTATCCTATTTTTGCTGTTAAAGCAGTAAAATGGATGTTTTTGGAATAGCACAAATAGTCTATTGGCATAGAAAAAAGGCTGGACTCTCACGTGAAAGATGTGCCCAATTGGCCGGCGTAGGAAAAACTGCCGTTTACGATCTTGAGCATGCAAAGCCGACTATACAGTTAGACACCCTGATGAAAATTCTTGATGTGCTCAATATTCAAGTTCGCTTGGAAAGTCAACTAATGGAACAATATCAACATGAAAAAAGCTGACATATATGTGCACGGCGTTCATGCCGGAATATTGGCTGAAGTAGAGCCCGGGCGGCATTACCGGTTCGACTACTTACATACTTACACAGGCCCTCCCGTGTCGCTTACCATGCCCATAAAATCGCGAAGTTATACCTTCAGCGCATTTCCCGCTTTCTTTGACGGCCTGTTGCCGGAAGGCGCAATGCTGGATGGCTTGTTGTCAAGATTAAAAATTGACCGTACCGATTATTTTGCCCAATTACTTGCCACAGGTGAGGACATGGTCGGGGCCGTCACCTGCTTAGAAGCCAACGATGAATAGGTGCCCAATTTCATATCTACCTTGCGGTGATCAAAAATACGCTAAGGAAGGGCTCGCCTTGTTAAATCGAAATTTAACGACACTGCTGGATTTCCCTTACTCTGCATCTGAACAGCGTCTTGAGGCGAGCCATCGCATGATACGAATGTCTATCCAGGGCGTGCAACCCAAATTAAGCGCTATTTTGAACACCAGGAGGCATATTTTTGATCTGGTGGAGACAGAAGGTAGGTTCATTATTAAACCCCCGCACAGTATATACGGACAAATGCCCGAAAATGAAGACCTCACCATGCGTTTGGCAAAAATTACAGGCATCGAAACTCCCCTTCACGGCATGATGTGGTGTAAGGATGGTAGTCTGAGTTATTTTATCAAGCGGTTTGACAGAGTTGGCCGTCGTGATAAGTTGGCTGTGGAAGATTTTGCGCAATTGGCAGGTTTAACCAGAATGACCAAATATGACTACACGATAGAAAAAACGGTTAAACTGCTGGAAACCTACTGTACCTTTCCGGTGCTTGAAAAATATAAGTTTTTCAAATTGGTTTTGTTTTTCTTTGTCACAGGCAATGAAGACATGCATTTGAAAAACTTTTCTCTGATCACCAGAAACGGCAAGGTTGAACTTGCTCCGGCTTATGATTTAATCAATAGCACTTTGGCGCTTGGAGGCGCTGAAGAAGAAATGGCGCTAATGCTTGCCGGCAAAAGAAAAGAATTCAGGAAAAAAGATCTCATCGATTATTTAGGCAAAGAGGTATTGAAACTCAATTCAGTTGTGATATCCCAGACGTTATCGAATTTTCAACGCGTGTATCCGCAGTGGCATTTGCTGATTGATCAATCTTTTTTGAGTGAAAAAGCTAAACAAGATTATAGATCAATATTGGATTCCCGTTTGAAGCGCATTTTGTGAATTGGTTAAACGATTTCCTTTTTTTATAGTCAAATTGGTTTGACGAAAACCTCTTTTCCCCATGCAGCGACTTGTACTACCCTTGCTTGTGTTTGTTTTTGTGTTAAATAACAAACAACGGGCCACCGCCCAGGATTTCTACGCAGCCGACGCCATCCAGGAAATCCGCATCTATTTTTCACAGCCCAACTGGGATTTTCTTCTCGACTCGCTAAATGCCGCCGATGAAGAAGCCAGGCTGCTGGTACCCCTCGTGCTGATAAACGGCGTGGCATTCGACAGCGTGGGAGTAAAATACAAAGGCAATAGCTCTTATAACCCCAACCGGCCCAAAAACCCTTTTAGCATCAAACTCGATGAGGTGATAGAAAACCAGGATTACCAGGGCCATACGCTTATCAAATTGTCGAACGGCTTTAAAGATCCCTCTTTTTTGCGCGAAGCGCTGGGTTATGAAATTGCCAATCAATACATGGACGCGCCGCGGGCCAACTATGCCCGGGTATACGTCAACGACAATTACCACGGACTTTACACCAATGTAGAAAGTATCAAATCGAAATTTTTGAGCGAGCACTATTATTCCAGCGACAATGCGCTTTTCAAATGCGACCCCATCCAGGGAGCGCCCACCCCGCCGGGCTGCCCGCCCTCTATGGGTGGCGGGGCTACTTTTGTGTACATGGGGGCTGATTCGACCTGCTATTTGCGATTTTACGAAATAGAATCCGACTACGGCTGGAACGATCTGGTCGCCGCCGCTAATGTGCTCAATAATACGCCCATTAATGCCCACCAGGCTTTCGATATCGACCGTATCCTGTGGATGCTGGCCTTCAATAATATTTTGGTGAATCTCGACAGCTACAGCGGCTCGGGGCACAATTATTATATCTACAAAGACGACAATGGCCGCTTTCTTCCGATTGTATGGGACCTCAACGAAACTTTCGGCAATTTTACCAATGCAGGTACAGGCGGATCCGGCCTCAACTTCACTCAATTGCAGCAACTCGACCCGTTACTGCATGTGAATAATCCCTCCCGGCCGTTTGTACAGAAATTACTGGCCAATCCCAAACACCGAAAAAGTTATATCGCGCATCTGCGCACGATCCTGCAGGAAAATTTTGTCAACAATAATTACCAAACAAGGGGGCAGGCTTTGCAAGCGCTTATCGACGAGGCGGTACAAGCCGATCTCAACAAGTTCTATTCCTATGCCAATTTTCAGGCTAATCTGCTCAATAACGTTACCGGCCCCAATTTCAACATTATCGGCCTTGCTACGTTGATGGAAGCCCGCGAAACTTTTCTGCTCAACCATGCCGAATGGCAAAATGTGCCGCCCGGTATAAGCAACGTTTCTCCCGGCACTATAACTACATTAATTGGCAGCAGCGTTCCAATAAGCGCTGCAGTAACCAACGCCACCCTGGTTCGCTTGCGTTACCGCTTCAACAGGGCGGGTATCTTCGAAGAAATACCGATGTTTGACGACGGCGCCCACGGCGATGGCGCCCCCAACGACGGCGTGTACGGCGCCGCGCTAACGCCCAACGCTACCGGAAAAACGGATTATTATATCTATGCCGAAAACAACACTGCCGCCATGTTTTCGCCCCAGCGCGCCGAACACGAGTTTTATACGCTTACCGTCACTTCGGGTATGGGTATCGCCGCAGGCGCCGTTGTGATCAACGAATTGCTGGCCGCCAATGACCAGGGCATCACCGACCCCGAAGGACAGCACGAGGACTGGATTGAATTGTACAATACCACCGATCAGGATGTTTCATTGGAAGGTATTTTCCTCAGCGATGACGCTGCTAACCCCGATAAATGGACTTTCCCGGCCGTGACTATCCCCGCCGGCGGCTATCTGTTGCTCTGGGCCGACGAAGACCAGAACCAGCAGGGTTTACACACCAATTTTAAACTTTCGAAAAGCGGTGAAGAGGTACTGTTGTCGAATACCGACGGCTCGATCATCGACGAGGTAATCTTCGGCGCTCAGGAGACTGATGTATCCTGGGGGCGCTGCTCCGATGGCGGCGGGGTATTCGCACCCATGTCGCCCACGCCTGGCATCGCTAACTCCGATTGTACAACGCTTGTAGGCGAACCCGGCGAAGGCCGTTTTGCACTGCGTGTATTTCCGAATCCTTTGGCAATGGGACAATCACTCACCTTAGCCATCAACAGCCCCGCTGTGCAGGAAGGATATTTGTCGCTTGTCAATGGGCTGGGCGCCGAGTTGTACGCGCAGCGCCTTTTACTACATGCAGGTATGCAAGAAATTGGCCTGGACGCATTGAAAAATTTGCCGCAAGGCTTATATTGGATGCGTTTAGCCACCGCAACCGGGGTTATTTCTACGGCGGTGGCGGTACATCACTAAGGATTGAATGTATGTATAGCAAAATCCATCTGGGCATGGCGTGTATGCTTTGCTCAGTTATTGCCATAGCTCAGCCCGTCGACAGGCCGGCTCTGAAAGATGTGGCGAGCGTTTTTTTTCAGCGATATACGGTGAATAAGCCTTTTGGCAGTAATTTGGGTTTTGAACGCAGACCCGAAGGGTACTATGCCATCCGGGTAGAGCAGGGCGATATTGTACAGCGGGAACTATTTTACAGTTTTGCCGATAAGACTTACATCGCCCTGGAACATTTCAATGCTCTGCCATCCACTGATAATCAATACCAGCCGGAAATAATCGATCCTCAACACAATGCAGAGGTTTTCCTGTCCCAGTATCTTTTTACTCCTGATTTTGATCGCCAACCTTATTACGGTTACAGGGGCTGGTACAAAGACGTAATTGCCGATTATGAAAATAAAAAACAGCTGAGCGACTGGGAACTCAATGCCTTGGGCAGAGCCTATCAAACAGCCGGCGCCAGTTTGTTGCACGATTTTACCACCTTCGGCTTGCCGGAAGAACAGTTCCCGCTACCCGACGGCCAGCCTGCTTTGACCCAAGTACAAATCAACCAGTATATTGACATTCACAGCAAGCGTATAGCTGCTTACAAACGCCTGGTGGAGCAGAATCTGGATTTTATGACCCCGGTCGGCCCTGTAACTACCAAATACGCCAATGAAATCATGGATGGTTTTTTGATGTTGTTGTGCTTTCAGGACGAGGCAACAGCCAGAAAAGTATTGGATACGGGCATCTATGACTCATTCATGCTGCAAAGTGCCCGAAACATGTTGTTGTCGTGCCCGCCTGATGCCGTCCTTTTTACTTGGGGCGATTCGGATACTTACCCGCTGTTATATGTCCAGGCTGTTGAAAAAGTACGAACCGACGTCATTGTGGCTAACGCTTCATTGATGATATTACCGCGTTATTTGTCAATGTTATACAAAGGGCCGTTGGGCGCCAAACCCTTGTTGAGCAGGCTTCCTTCTCTTTTTTTTAAAAAATTAATACTGTGGGAAAATTTCAATTGGGCGCCTGATAGCGGCAAAGCCGGCGCGATTGATTTATTCTACGAATACTTCGCTGACAGTACTAAATATCAAGCGGGTTACAAAAATCAATTCGACCAGATATCGCTTTTTGCAGAAAGAATTGAAATTCCTGTTTCCGCATCTGCTCATACGCTAAGGGGCGACATCCCGGAATCATTTTACTGGCAAAAAGGCGGGGACTCTTATTTCTTTTCCGATCATATAGCACAAATAGACATACTTGCTGCCAATAATTGGTCGAGGCCGCTGTGTTTTGCATTTACTGTAAAACCCTCTGTATGGCAAAATTGGTCGCCTCATCTTGCCATAGAAGGCATGGTATATCGCCTGTATCCCGATGAATTGCTCGCGGCAAGCACATACGCCACAGGAGAGATGAATACAGAGGCCACTTACCGTCTGTGGACTGAAGCATACCATTGGGATACTACTGCAATAATTACGGACTTTGATAAGGCGCCGTATTACCAGGGCTACTTCAGCATTGGGCGCTTATTGTCTTACGCTTTGCTCGAAAAAGGAGACACGGCCAAAGCGCTGGAAGTAGCGAGAAGCCTGCCCGCCCGCCTGCCGAATAGCCTGCATACCTGGGATGCTCAGTGGGCGCTTGTGGTGAATCTACTCGGCGATTGCGGCGATCCCGTATCGGGAGAACGCATCGCCCAGCTAATCCTCGACTATTATGAAAAAGACCGTTCCGGTAATTCGGGTTTAGAAACATGGCCTGATGCAAAAAAAATATTGATTTCATTTGGCGAAAAATATGGTTATACCAAGTTGGTAGCGCGTTGTATGAAATAAAATATGGGTGAATAGTTGTTAAATAACTTAAAAAGTATATATATTTACTTTCTTTTAGAAGGCTAATCCGCATACTTCCCATTTCCGTTAAGCTACAGAATTTCCCCCCCACTTTATTACGGTCTTTTCCGTAATAAGATTGATAAATCATTTACTAAACCCATATTACCATGACTATTACTTCTTTTATCATGCAGCTTAAACAGCTTGCTGCTTTTTACAGCGGCACTTACACAGCGAAGTTCCTTCGTTATGCGCTTTTCTTAAGTTTCTTTCTGGTTCAATCGCGTTCAATCGCGCAAACGCCGGAATTGCTTTATTACCGCTTTGACGGGACGGGGACCAGCGTTCCCAATGAAGCCAGTTCTCCTCCGTCGGGGACAGCCACAGCCGTCATCATGGGGGATCTAACCCAAGGATCCACAGGCCAGTGTAACGGCGCCCTGATCGGAACAGGTTCGAACGCCTCTTCCAACTTTGTAAATACCGGCTGGGCGCCCAACCTGACGGGAAGTTCCTGGACGCTCTCTTTCTGGATTAACAATGTGCCTAATTATTCCTTACTATGGTATATCTTCGGGGATGCCAATACAGGGGGCTTCCGGTGTTTTACCAATGGGGTTGCAGGCGCTGATAATTTTTGGTTGCGCGGAGGATTCACAGACGTGCCTGTGCCCGGAGGCGCCGTTGCCGGCCCCCAGGTCATTACTTTTGTTTACGATATATCGTTGAATAATATCAAAGCCTATCTAAACGGCTCGCTTGTCAATACAGTAGCCCAAGGCAGTGTAAACATCAGCGGCGCCGGTCCTTTTAAGGTTGGAGGTTACAGCTCCAATAGTGGTCTTGCTCCCGGCTCCCGAATGGATGAGTTCCGTTTGTATAACCGGGCGCTCAGCGCAACCGAAGTAGCGGTCCTGGCTGGAAATGTCTGCGGTTGTTATACCGACCTGGACGGCGACGGTTTTGGCGATGCCAATGCGGTTGCACAAGTGCCGGATCCAGGCCAACCATGTCCCTCAGGAACGGTAAGTAATAATACGGACTGCAATGACTTCAATGACGACGTTTACCCAGGGGCGACGGAAATTTGCGACGGTTTTGACAATGACTGCAATTCAATTGTAGACGACGGAGATGATGTGGATGGCGACGGCTATACCGTTGCACAAGGCGACTGCGATGATTGCAACGACGAAGTATCCCCGGGGGCTACAGAAGTATGCAACGGCATCGATGACGATTGCGACGGCCAGGTTGATGAGGTGTTTACCCCACCGTCAACTTGTACCTACTTTTACGGGTTTTCACCTTTCCAGGATTCTGTTTGGACGGTCGATACTGCGCTCAATTTCGCTATTGTAGAACGCAGAAGCCCCACCTTATCCGGCTTTACGGTTACGGGAGTAAATGGGGCTGCCAAAAATCCTGTTGACGGACAAATCTATGTTATCGCCAAAGTGAGCGGCGTGAGCGGTAGAGTGCTCTGTACTTTTAATCCCCTTAATGCCGTCCTTACCCAAATCGGAAACCTGGGCGATAATTTTGCTTCGCTCACTTTTTCACCCGGCGGCACTTTGTATGGCGCAACAGGAGACGGCGCTTTGACGCCTGAAACACTTTATGAAATCAATCCCGCTACCGCTGCGAAAACGCTGCTGACAGCGCTGGGCAACGGCGCAGACGGAGAGATTATTTGCTTCAACCCTGACGACAATTTCATCTACCACTGGTCGGGCAATGGCACGGTCGTTTTTGAAAAAATTCAAAGCACTCCTCCTTACACGGTTACCAATATTCCCATTGTAGGTTCAACAAGTGCAGAAACTTTCGGCGCAGCCTATGTGGGCAATAATAAATTTTTGACCAGTAATATCAGTTCAGCTTTTAGCTATTATTCAACTTCCGGGCTTCATTCCGCTGATTTTGGAAGCATGCCCGATGATTTAAGAGGTCTTCCTTTCGGCGATTGTCCCTCAGGCCCTATGGGTGGTTTGCCTGATGGCTGGGACAACGGCGCCACGGGCAGCGCCACGGGGAATGCCAGTAGTACAACAGATCTGTGTATCGGAACGGAGTTTACGGTTTCGTCTACGGGGTTCCAGCCGGGGTTGACCGGTGAGGCCATACAACTGGCCTATAAAACCATTTGCGGCAATACGACTATTACAGCGCACATCACCGGTATTAGCGGTGGAGGCTGGGCGGGCGTGTCTATCCGCGAAAGCCTGGCAGCAGGTTCCAAAATGGCTGCCCTGAAAACCCAGGGAGGAAATTTTGTTCGCCGCGAAACCAGAAGTATTTCCAACGGCGGCAAGTTGAGCCAGCAATTACCCGTATTGCCTTCAGCTACCTGGCTGCGCATACAGCGCTCTGGCAATACTTTCAGCTTCTATACCTCTGTAAACGGGGTTAACTGGACGCCGGCAGGTTCGGCTACGGTCGCTATGAACAGTTGTGTGTACGTGGGGCTGTTTGCGGAGAGCATTAATGTCAACACTACGACTACGGCTACCTTTAATAACGTAACTGTTACCGGCAATCCCGCTCCGCTGGTTGCAGCGCCGGACAATGGATTTGCACAGGCCGATGGACAAACTGCCGACTTGTCTGTTTATCCCAACCCAACTACAGGCATGATCAATGTTGACCTAAGTGACTACCTCAACCGCAAAACGCGAATAGAGGTTTACAATTCACTGGGGGCTCTGTTGAAAGTGATCGAAAAAGACGCCGTTGAAGACGGCATAGAACAAATAGACCTTTCGAATCAGCAAAACGGCGTATTCCTCATCCGCGTTCAATCGGAAGGGGTACGTGATGCTGCTAAGCGAGTGGTGTTGAATACTTCGAAGTAATCAGATTTCTCATATTGAAAAGGCCGCCGTCCTGGTTAATTAGCCGGGATGGCGGTCTTTGTTTTTAATCCAGCTTCTGCAGACGGATATTCCGCCAGATTACCCGCTTGCCCAACTTGGTAATATCCTCTCCGATACTATGCACCTGCAAGCCGATATACCCGCAACAAGTCATGCTGTCGCGCAGGTCGGCCACGGGGATGTCATTGATCCAGGTGCGGATGCGGTCTCCTTTTGCCTCAATACGGTAATGGTTCCAGTCATTTTTCCGGAAAGCGGCCTGCGCTTCGGGTTTGTTTTTGGGGTCGAAAAGCCAGCCCCGGCGGCTTTCGTCGTAGATCCCGCCGCTCCAGGCCCGAGGCGAGGGGTCTATTTCAACCTGGTAACCGTGAAATACGCCGTTTTGATAGTTGGGGTCGGAATTGGAGCGGATTTGGATGCCCGAGTTGAGCTGTGTGTCTATACGCACTTCCAATTCGAGTATGAAATCGGAATAGGATTTTTCAGTTACCAAAAAAGAATTGGGCGTATTAGGTACGGTCATCCCCAGTATACAACCTTTTTCAACCTGATAAATAGCATTGCCTCCCAACTGCCGCCAGCCTTTGAGACTTTTTCCGTCAAAAAGCGATCGCCATTTTGGGGTGTTTGTTATCGGAGCTACCGGTATCATATAGGGCGCAGGTTCTCCTCCTGCCAGCCATAACTCGGTTGCTGTGTAGGCTTGTGTGTGTTCTTCGGTGGCTATTCGCAAACGTGAAACCTCGGCCACATGCACAGCCCCGGCCCGGTTGCCCCAGGAGTTGCGAATGAATGTTAGGATTTTTGCCATCGTGCCGTCGTTGCCGGCCTGGTTGTGCCGGAGCCCGGGCATGGTTGCGGCCAATTCGTAGCGCTTTCCACTCACCATGACGGGGCCGCTAAGGCCATCGAGTAAGATGCGGATGGGGATCCCTTTGTCGGAGGTAGTCACCCAGCCCGAGCCGGCCAGCGGCGGCGCCAGGTTGTCGATGCCCGCGCCGTTTTTGCCGTGGCAGCCTGCACAAAAGGACTCGTAAAAATGCCGGCCTTCGTGATACAATTCGCGCTCCAACACCGTCAAATGCGCGATATCGACAAGAAGTTCCTGGGGCGCCTCGGGGCGTTGCTCGAGCCAGGACATCAAACTTGATTGGATTGGCACGCCGTTTGTAATAAAATCTTTTTTTAATAAGTCTACTTGCGCTTGGGTATTATTAGCCCAAATACCCCCGGCCAATACTGCCGCGAGCAGGCTATCAGCGGCCATCTCCCGGGCTAGTTTAGCCAGTATAGGGCGCGTTTTCTCAAAATCAGCTTTACAAAAAGCAGTAGCAGCGGCGGCATAGGGGAGCGCCAGGTCGGCGCGGTACATGGCGGAAAACACAGTCAGATCGTCACACAGCCGCATCGACGCCTGCGCCACTTGCGCGTGGTTGCTTTTCTGAAAAATGGATTGCAGCAAGGCAGGTGTCAGCTTGTCCATCCCTTCCAGCGTCCAGAGCGCATGAAGGCGGGTGCGCGGGTCGGTGTGGCTTTGGGCCATTGTTTTGAGGCGTGGTACTATCGAGTTATCGTTGCGCGCTACCAGCAGCCATTGGGCTTTGTCGCGCCGCCAGCCGTTGGGAAACGCCAGCCAGTCTACGAGTTGGGCGGAAGAGGAGGCGGCCAGTGAAGGGCAGGGCTCCGTTTTTTTGCTTTTATGTACAATGCGGTAGATGCGGCCCAGACCGGTGGGCTGGTACAACTTGCGGTCTTTTACCTGCTTGCGCAAATAAGGCGTCAGATAAGTGGCATGTTGAATGAGTCCGCGGTGCATATCGACCACGTATAGCGATCCATCGGGGGCAGTGGCCGTATTGACGGGCCGGAAGCGCTCGTCGGAAGCCGTCAAAAACTCGGCGTTGCGATAGGGAAGACGCCCGCTCGCCCAAGCCGCCGAATCGGTCAGAACGACTCGTTTTATCAATTGGGCTACCGGCTCGGGCACAAAGGCATTGCCCGAATAGGCGTGGGGAAACTGGTCGCCGCGGTATATCGACGGCCCGCAAGCGCCTGTTACATTCACGAGGCGACCCCGCTCGTCGAGCACGCCGCTTTCATAACCCCGGTTTACGCCAGGGGTGGGGTAGGAGGGATACACGCGATTTGTTACCATTTGTACGCCGACGAGTTGTAATGCAGCGAGTGGAGGTACGACATTGGGCCGGTAGCGGTCGCCGCGCAGGGTAGTGCTGTTGTCGTTGTAGTAAAGCCGGCCGTAATCGTCTTGCGAAATACCCCATTGCCCGCGGAATTCCGTTTTTTCGGTGAGCCAGCGGCCATTTACCCGGCGGTAGCGCTTTTCGGATTTGGCCGAATAGATCCAATTGTCCATGGCGGGTAAAAGGCCGTTGGCCTGGTGTTCGGGGTTGCCGCCTTCGGCGTATGCGCTGTCGACCAGAATACGCTGTTGGTCCATGCCATAAAACCACAAATTGGGCGGCTCAGCTACCAGCACGCCGTCGTAGACGGGGCATACTGCACGGGGCATTACCAGCGAATCGAGGAATACCAGGGCCGTATCGCAGCGCCCGTCGCCATCGCGGTCGCGCAATACCTTGATGCGCCCCGTGGGCTGGTCTTCGCCCAGGCCGCTATCGTCGGGCATATACCCGCGCATTTCCACCACCCACATATCGCCGTCGGCATCGAAGGCAATGGCTACAGGGTCTTGTACCATCGGTTCGGCGGCTACCAACTCGACACGGAATCCTTTTTCGAGCTTAAAATCGGCGATAGCTTCTTCGGGGGAGAGAATGTGGGAAGGGCGGACTATTTCTTCTTTGCAACTTATCGCAAGTAGCAAAACTGCGATGCCGGCAAACAGGTATTTCATATGTTGTACTTTTTACGAAAGTAAACAATTCACAAAAAATCACCTTCTTCCTTTGACATTAATCAATATGAGTCAACCTCGTGAGGGATAGCTTTGTAACAAAATCCCGTGTTATGTTACGCATCATTCTGCTGCTACTTGCATTGATCATTATCGTCTTGTCGCTTGGCAACTGGTATTTTGAACAATCTTATAAAAAAGAGGTGCGCCTCAATTTATCCCGCGTGTCCAAACTTCAGGATGAATTACTCAATGAAAGCGATATCCAACACCTTCCCCCGCCTGTCCAAGAATATCTGCGATATACAGGAGTAGTTGGCAAGCCCAAAGTACGTAGCGTAAAAATAGTGTTTGAAGGTCGTATGCGGGGTAGGAAGCAAGGTTGGTTTCCTTTTGTCTCCGAGCAGTATAACTTTTTCGACGTGCCCACCCGACTGTTTTTTATGAAAGGAAAGATGTTTGGTATCAACGTGCCGGGTTACCACGCCTATCATAACGGCGAGGCCTCCATGCAGATCAAATTGTTCGGATGGATTCCCGTCGTAAATATCAAAGGCGGCGCATTGAACAAGACGGAAACGGTCACCCTTTTCAATGATATGTGCTTATTAGCGCCAGCTACGCTCATTGACAAAAAAATTGAATGGGAGCTTATTGACAGTTCCTCCGCGAAGGCTATTTACACCAACAACGGCATCACCATTAGCGCTACTTTGTATTTTGACGAGCTGGGCCGGCTGGCCAATTTTGTGTCTGACGACCGCAGCTCTATTGACGATGGAAAAACTTACCGGTTTTCAACCCCGGTACACGCATACAAAAACCTCCACGGCTATAACGTGATAGCGCGCGGCGACGGGGTATGGCACTATCCGGAAGGGGAGTTTACGTACGGGAATTTTATTTTAAAAGAAGTTATTTATAACCCTAAATAAGGGGTGGTATTTATTGGGGTTGGCGCTACACTATTGTAATTCACCGGCAAATGAATTATCTTGCAAAAAAGAAAACCAATACATGATGGCAACGGCTGCCAAAGGATGGAGCCTTCAATTACCCGAAGGAAAAAGTATAGAGCTGAATTTTTCCGAGCCACTGAGCGAAGAAGAATTCGACGCATTATGCCGTGATAACCCCGACTTGAAAACGGAAAGAGAACCAGATGGAAAAATTGTGATTATGGCGCCTGTATACCTGGATTCCGGATATTTTGAAGGCATAGTGTTTACCTACCTGAGTAATTACAGCTTGCAAAATGGCAAAGGACGGGCTTATAGCCCCTCCACAGGTTTTAAATTACCCGATGGGTCTACCCGTTCGGCTGACGCTTCGTGGGTGAGTAATGAAAAACTAAACCGGCTCACGCCCGAACAACGGCGCAGTTTTGCGCCGGTCGTTCCCGATTTTGTAGTAGAAGTGCGGTCTGATTCGGATTCTTTGCTGCGATTGCAGCACAAAATGACATCTGTTTGGATAGCCGGTGGGACGTCATTAGCATGGCTGATAGATCCATTAGATCAAAAGGCTTATATATATAGAAAAAATGGAAGTATAGAGGGTGTTGCCCATTTTGAAGCCGAACTTTCCGGTGAAGACGTGCTGCCGGGGTTCGTGTTTCCACTTCGGCTGTTAAAATTGTAAAAAAAATGCCCCATCGTTCGTCGCTTTTTTTTTGCCGCTCTAACTTGGTGAAAGTTTGATTTTTTTTCACCAAAACAACCTCCAAATGGAAACTTCCGACCGACTGTCAAAAGAGGATGAATTGCGTGCAGCAAATGCCCTCAAGACGCTCAACCTCGAATTAAATTACCAGGCAGAAACCTTTATCCACGACGAAGCGCCGCCCGATGTGGTCAGCCAGTGGCTCGACAATATCACCCGGTTTGAAGAAGCCAATGCCAACGCGCAATTGACGCCCTTGTTAAAGATTATCGGAAACCCCGCACTGATTCCGGCAGAAGGGCTCGATGAAGCTGCCAGCGAAGCGGAAATCAATCGGCTATTGTTACTGCTTTTCGAAAACAACGTATATGTGAACCGCCCGGAAGATATTTCCGCGACGGATTACTACCGGTTTCTCGTGGAAGATTTCCTGCAGCTTGAGATTCCCGATATTAAATTGCCGGGTATGCTGCATGTGTTTTGCTATGAAGAATTTTTTGCAGACGACGAGGAGGATTGAAAACAAGCGAAGGGCGTTCTCACCGCCGTGAAAACGCCCTTCGCTTAACAAGAAGAAAACGCGGCAATTAGTTTGCTAACCAACTGCTGAACCAGTGCATGCCCAGCGGACTGGTAGTCAATATGCGGTAGCCTTGTCCATTGCCGCTACTGCCGCTGCCGGCTACCTTGTCTTCTTTGAATTCCTGAAAGGTAGCAAAAATAATGGCTTTTAGTTTGGCAGCGGTAAGCGCATCATTAACGGTTTTCAGCGATTTGCCGGTAAGCTCGTCGAATTGGCGTTGTACGTCGGCTAGTTCTTTCTCGACGGTGCCGGCGCGGTCTACCTGCGATTGCGAGGGACGGCCGGGGTAGCCGCTCACCTGGCGGTAGAGGTCAGACAGGCGCTCGTTGACGCGTTCGCCTTCGTCGATGTAGAAATCGCCTTCAAGGGCTACCAGGCTATTTTTCAGCTTGGCGGCTTTGGCAGCCAGTTCGTCGATCTGTTTTTTCAGTTTGGGTTTTGCCCCCGTTACGGCTTTGGCTTTGGTTTCCACATCACCCAGGACGTGGTAGATATAGGCCAGTTGTTCCATTTGGCCGTACAATTTGTTCGTCAGTGTGCTTTGGGCCTCGCGGTCGGCATCGCTATACGCCGATTGGGGGTCGTTGATCAGGCTGAAGGTAGTATTATAGGTGTCTTTGCCTTTGATCAATTTTACTTCGTATTTGCCTGCCGGCAAATTGGGGCCGAATAGTGCACCGAAGAGGGCCATACGGTTGTTGGTGGGCGCACTTTTGGGCTTTTCAAGCGAGGTTGGCATTTCTACCATATTGATACCCGCGCTTTTGCCGGCGGGCAGTGTGCGCAGCAATTTGCCGTCTTTCCAAACCTCCATGTACATGGTGCCGAAGGTATGGCGTTTGCTCATGTAGTACACGATTTTTGCCGTTTCGTTGGGGTTGGGCCCGGTGAAATTGCCGGAACCGCCAAACCAGCCGCCTCCGGCGCCAGGGTCGCGCAGTACTGTGGGTTTCGTTTCAAAGAAATGCAGGGCCTTTGCAGCTACCTGGTCGTTGATTTGGCGAAGCGAGGTGATATCGTCTATAATTGCCACGCCGCGGCCGTGGGTGGCCATCACCAACGCATGATCGCGTGGGTGGATCACCATATCGTGCACGGCTACTTTAGGCAGGTTGTTTTCAAAACGGGCCCACTGTTTGCCGCCGTCAGCCGAGATGTAGAGGCCGTATTCCGTACCTGCAAAGAGCAGGTTGGCATTAACAAGATCCTGGCGCACACAATAAGCATGGCCCTGGATATCTTTGGTAGCAAGGTTTGTCCAGGTTTTTCCCAGGTCGGTAGTTTTGTATACGTAAGTGGCGCGGTCGCCGGTGCGATGGCCGTCAAACGTTACAAAGCAAGTGTTGCGGTCCAGGGGGCTGGGTTCTACATAGCTCACCCAGGTGTTTTTGGGGAGGCCTGGTATATTGATCACCACGTTAGACCAGGTTTTGCCGCCGTCGGCAGTGATGTGCAGGTTGCCGTCGTCGGTGCCTGCCCAGACCACTTTGGCATCTTTTGGCGATTCTGCGATAGCATAAATCGTGCAGTGGTTTTCAGCCGTAGAATTGTCGATCGTCAGACCTCCGCTTTGGCTTTGTTTTTGTTTTTCGGGGTCGTTGGTAGTCAGGTCGGGCGAGATGCGCGTCCAGGAATCACCCATATCTTCCGACATAAAGAGGTATTGTGCCGCAAAGTACATACGGTTGGGATTGCTGGAACTGATATGTATGGGGGTATTCCAGTTGAAGCGGTATTTGTCTTCGCCTTCTTTGGGGAAAGGCCTGATTTCTTTGGCGCGCCCTGTAGTTTTGCTATAGCGCACGAGGTTGCCGCCCTGGTATTCGCTAAATACGATGTCTTTGTTGGTCGGGTGGCGGAAAGAGTAGAACCCGTCGCCGCCGAAACTCGACTGCCAGTCGCTGTTGGTGATGCCACCGGCTTTGCGGGAGGGGGCATACCAGGAGCCGTTGTCCTGCAAGCCGCAGTATACATTATAAGGTGTTTCGTCGTCCACGCTCACGTGGTAAAGTTGGCCTACGGGCAGGTTCATCCACATGCGGAACGTGCGGCCGCGGTCGAGTGATTCATAGACGCCGCCATCGGTAGCCAGGAGTATATGTTTGGTATTATTGGGGTTGATCCAGATATCGTGGATATCGGAGTGCACCGAGCCGTCGACACCCCGGAAGCGTTCGCCGCGGTCTTCGCTGATAATAGCGTTGAGGCCGCATTTCATAACGATGCTGTCGTTTTTGGGGTCCACAACCATATTGGCAAAATAGAAGGGGCGAACGGTGGTATTAAAATCAGTGCTCACTTTCTTCCAGGAGGCGCCCTGGTCGGTGGAGAGGTATAAACCTTTCAGATCCTTACTTTTACATTCTACCGAGAGGTAAATGACGTTGCCGTTGGAAGGCGCTACCGCTACGGCCATGCGGCCCAGTGTTTCGTTGGGAAGGCCGTTGTGGATGGTATTCCAGGTTTTACCGCCGTCGGTGCTTTTATAAAGTCCGCTTTTGCCGGTGAAGCCGGAGTCGAAAAACCAGGGAGAACGCCGGTAGCTCCACATTGCGGCGTAGAGGATATCGGGATTTTGGGGATCGATCGAGAGGTCGGCGCAACCTGTATTTTCGTCGATGTAGAGTACTTTTTCCCAGGTTTTGCCGCCGTCGGAGGTTTTGAATACACCTCGTTCGGCGTTAGCATTCCAGAGGTGGCCCTGTGCGCCTACGTACAATATGTCGGAATTGGTGGGGTGGATAATGATATCGCTGATGTGACCGGTTTCAGCCAGTCCCTTGTGTTCCCAATTGGTACCGCCGTTGGCAGTTTTGTAAATGCCATTGCCTTCTGATACGCTATTGCGCACCCAGGGTTCGCCTGCGCCTACCCAAACGACATCCGGTTTTTGCGGGTCGATGGCTATTTTGCCGATAGATTGGGTATGGTCGTCAAAAACGGGGCGAACGGTGGTACCACCGCTCACCGATTTCCATACGCCGCCACCTGCCGTGCCCACGTATACCGTTTCGGTTTGGTTGGGCACTACTGCAAGGGTAGAAATGCGACCGCTGGTCACCGCCGGACCGATTTGCCGGGCGCGAAGCGAGCCGAAAAGCGAATTGCCCGAGGGCGCTTGCGCACCGAGGGACAATCCGGAAAGAAGACATAATAATGTGATTATAGAGGTTTTATTCATGGTTGGATGAGTTTAGTAGGGTTTAGCGATTGGGTTTAGCGATTGGGTTTAGCTGAATGTTTAGAAAACTAAACCCTATCGCTAAACTGCGAATGCACTAAACCCAATCGCTAAACTGCCGAACGCTAAAGTATACAGTCGGGTGATTTCTCCTACCTTATTTCGTAGGGAACGCGAAAAGAGAGTCGTCGTAAGCGCCGTTTACTTCGATAGACTTGATAGTAATTTTTTGTAGCGTTTGGCCGGCTATTTTACTTTCGAGGAAGTGGGGGAAAATGAGGCCGTTCACCTCTTGGTAATCGCTGTAATAGGTTTCTGATTCCTGGCCTTTCATGGGGCCGGAGGCAATCGTCGTTTTGACCATGATAGGCACGTATGCTTCGGCGTCGAAGTAGTAGTATTCGATATCGCCGTTTTTCTTCGTCAGTTTCACTTCAAAAGTTTCGGCGCCTTCTACTGTTTTTTTACCAATTAATTCAGGAGTGTGGCCTTTTTCTTTGTAGTTGAGGAAGGGGCTACCGAATTCTGCTTTAGTCATTTGCTCGGCTTCTTCGGCAGACATTTTCTGTGCTGTTTGGCCGCCCTGGAAGGGATTGATAGCCCAGGCAGTGGCGCCGTCGTAGGCCTGTACGATTTGCATGCCTTGTACACTTACGTCAACGCGCTGCTTGTTGGGCGTTTTTTCGGTTATAGTACCGGGGAATTCCATGCCCTGCATACTCATGACACCTTCCATTTTAGTGCCTTGTACTTCTTTCCACTTTTCGATACCGCCGGTATTGGCGAAGTAGTTATTCAGGATTTCATCCAGGGTTTGAGCCTGCAGGCTAAAAACAGCCGATACGGCAATGAACAAAGACAAAACTTTCTTCATCATAATTGACATGATTTTGGTTGAATGGCTAAATGAAAGATATTTTCATCTTGACGCTGCAAAGCTATAAAAGGTTCAAAGAGTTGGGCACAATCTTTCGATGAAGGGCGGGAAATGATGGATGAGTGAACAGTGAACTGTGAACTGCTCCTTGTGCAGTTCACAGTTCACAGTTCACTGTTCACAAAAAAAATCAGGCTTTTTTGCCTCCACTTTTGGGTTTGTCGCTTTTGGCAGGCTTGGTATCAGCCGCTTTTGCCTTCGGCGCTGCGGGTTTGGCGGCGGCCTTTTTTGGGGCTGCTGCTTTAACTACAGGCGCCGCAGCTTTTGCGGGTTCGGAAGCTTTTTTAGGCGCTGCCGTTTTTTTTGCGGGCGCTTTGGCGGGTTGGGTTGCAGCCACGAATGGTTCCAATGCTACAATGGCATTGTGAGTGCCAAACTGAGTAGGCGTGTAGCCGTCGGCTGCAGGGTCGGTGATCCAGTAGTTTTGATCTACAAAATAGCGGAATTCGTAGTGGCGGCCTGTTTCGAGTTCTACGCTGGCTTTGTATTCGCTGCCGGCGCGTTTCAGTGTAGCGCCGTTTTCCCAGCTCCAGCTGTTAAAATCTCCCAGTACTTTCACTGTGGTAGCGCCTTCAAGCGCTTCTTCCGGAAGTGAAAAAGTAACCTTGCAAACAGGTTTGGTTTTAGAATACTCCTTTTTGAGCATGTGCGATGAATTGGTTAATAATAGTTCGTGTGATATTTACACTAAGCTGCAAATCTACTACAAAGATACACTATATGCAATTGAGTCTCAAATGATAAGACTCATGTTTGAATATTTTACCCCGAGTGCGGTTCGGGCTGTTATGCGGTATATCAACATAAAGCGCTTCAATGTTTACAGACAAAAAATAGGATTTGGAAATTTTGTATAAAAACAAATTTATATCTTAATAAAAAAAGTTTTTATCGTTCGTCGAAAAAAATGTAAAATCGTGATTTTCTTGCAAAACGGTATACTGATTTCTGGTGTGTATTCCATATAAAATGCCGTGTGCTTGAATGTGCAAGTTGTCCTTGCATGCTACCGGATTTTGTATTATCTTTGAATATCGCTCAATTGTACCTACCGCCCTGCCTATTCTTCGCGGGGTTATGATATACGCCGGTATTATTTTATACAAACAAAAACATATACTCATGTCAACTACATCCCGGCTGGCAATGGCGTTATGGCTATTCGTCTGCACCTTTGTAACTGCTTCCGCGCAAAGCGTATATCTCGACCTGCCGCAACCAAGTTCCAAAGCTTTTGTAAGTGAACGTATCGGACTTACCACGGTATCGGTAGAATATTCCCGCCCGGCTGTTCGGGGCCGCGAGGGAAAAATATGGGGCGTACTGGTGCCCTACGGCCAGGTATGGCGGGCAGGCGCCAATTTTAACACGATCATTACATTTGAGCACGACGCAAAGATAAACGGCCAGCCTATCGCTGCCGGCTCTTACGGCCTGCACATGATACCCCTCGAAAAAGGAGAATGGCGCGTCATTTTTTCAAAAGATCACACGGCCTGGGGTAGTTATTTTTACCAATCTACGGACGATGCTCTTCGCGTAAGTGCTGTGCCCGAAGCATGCTCTATGCAAGAATTCCTGGAGTACCACATGACGCCTCTTACCGACAACTCGGCCCGGGTAGAAATGAGCTGGGAAAAAATCAAAGTAGGGTTTACGGTTGAAGTTGATGTAACCTCTATTACGCTGGCCAGTATCCGCAAACAACTACGCGGGCTACAGGGCTTTACCTGGCAGGCCTATAATGACGCTGCGCAGTGGTGCCTGGCACATAATGTTAATCTGGATGAAGCTTTGCAATGGGCAGACATCTCGATTAGCGGCGATCCTTCGTTTTCACAGGCTACGTATGCCAACCTGCGCACCAAAGCGCAAATCCTGTCGAAACTTGGCGACAACACCGGGGCAGAAAAAACCATGGATCAGGCCCTGCAACTGGCAGGCATGAATGATATGCACTTCTATGCCCGCAGCCTACTCGATGAAGGAAAAACGGAAAGGGCCATGCAAGTGTTCCGAATGAACCGCGAACGCCACCCCGATGACAAGTTTACCACCCTCATCGGCCTCGCTCGCGGCTACGCGGCCTTGGGCAATTACAAGGAAGCCGCCAAGTATTATTTGCAGGCAGCCCCCAATGCCCCGCAAGGACAGCAGGAGATCTACGAAGACCTGGCCAAACAAATGCAGGAAAAAGCGAAAGGGAAGAAGTAGTTGTGGGTTGTCGGTTGTGAGTTATGGGTTGTGGGTTATGGGTTCTCTGTTCTCTGTTCTCTGTTCTCTGTTCTCTGTTCTAAAAATAATAAGCAAAGATAAAAAAGAACCGATAACTGATAACTGACAACCGACAACCGACAACCGACAACCGTTTTACCTCATCTTCGGCCGGCGGCGTTTGCCACCAGGGGCAATCTGCATACCGCCGCCGCCGGGGCGACCCTGGCGCATCGCTGCCTTCATCTGGCCCTGCGATTGAAGCGCTTTTTCAATTTGCTTGAGTTGCTCTTTGATTTCGGCGATCGTTATTTTGAGTTCTTTCGCATTGCGGTAGTGAATTTCAGCCTGTTTAAAACGGCCCCGGTTGAGAGAAGCGCCGGCCAACTGCAATTGCAACATGGCCCTGTCGTTGTCGGTCGGCAATTTGATCGTTTCGGCTTTCTTCAGCCAGTTTTCGCCTTCCTCCACCTCATTGCGCGACATGGCGATGGTGCCTTTCAGCATATAATAATACGCCCGGTTGGTAGGATACATCAATTTGGGTAAAAAAGTAAGCCGCAAAAGCTTCTCCGCTTTGTCGAAATTCATGGCTTGCGTGGCTTGCGCAGCCGAACCCACGGTACCCATCAGTATAAAACCTACCAGTAAAACCAAACCTGAAAGCCAGAATGGAAAGCCGTACCAAAAGCCGTAAGCCACCCAAAGCCCTACTCCTAGTCCGATGCCCAAAACAATTAGGGCAATTCTTAAATATGGATTGATGATAAACATAAGCGCTTGTTACTTGATTGCCGCGCAAAGGTAAGAATTTTGTGTTATCTTCGGTCGCATGTACAAAAGAACTTCCCATATCGAAAACGGCAACCCCACACAGGCCCTGCAAGACAGCGAGGCCCTGCTAAAGGCTATCCTGGAAGCTTTGCCCGACCTCAAATTCAGGGTAGACTATTCCGGGCTTATCCTCGATTATTTTGCCGGCGAGGCTGATACCTTATATTTGCCCCCCGAACATTTTTTACACAAAAATGTAGCCGAAGTACTCCCTCCCCCTGTGGCTGACGCGATAAAATACAATCTGGCTTTATGCCTTACTAATAAAACCGTCCAAATCTTTGAATACGTACTCCCCATCGACGGTGTGCCAGGCTATTATGAAGCGAGGCTGAGCCGTATCAGCGACAAAGAGGCGATGGCCGTTATCCGCAATATCACTGACCGCAGGCAGTATTATGAAACGCTTCAGGACAAAATCAATGAGTTGAATCTGAAGAATCTCCAACTGGAGAAGTATATCTCTTCCAACCGCGACCTGGAGAATTTTGCTTATGTCGCTTCCCACGATTTGCGCCAACCCCTGCGCACGATGCGCAATTTCGCCCAATTGCTCCAAAAAAGCTACGGCCCACAATTTGATGAAAAGGGCGGCCAATACCTCGGTTTTATCGCCGATGGCGCCGCCAAACTCATTCAGCTTATTGAAGACCTGCTCACTTATTCCAAGGTAAACGCAGAGCAACAAGTCTCAGAAATAGTTTCTCCTCTCGACCTGGTGGAAGACGTGCTCTATCAATTGGCCGAACCCATCGCCGGCAAACAGGCAGAAGTAGAGGTACTGTGGCTGCCTTCTACCATTAACGTGCATCCGGGTTCTTTCCGGCAGTTACTCCAAAACCTGTTATACAATGCGATTAAGTTTAGTAAACCGGGTACGCCGCCCCATATCCGCCTCTATGCCGAAAGCTGGGGCACTCACTGGCGTTTTGCCGTTGCCGACAACGGCATCGGCGTCGAAGCGCCCTTCCATGAAAAAATTTTTGCGCTGTTTAATAAACTTCATCCCAGTGCAGCTTTTGAAGGTACCGGGTTGGGTTTAGCTATTTGTAAAAAAATAGTACTACAACACGGCGGCGATATTTGGGTGGAATCCCAACCCGGAGAAGGCGCCGTGTTTTATTTTACGATTCCCCAATAAGTACGTATCCAATGATAGCCAAACACCATGCTTTTCGCACTACGCTGGTTATGCCGGTTTTTCCTTTTCAACTTGATCACGCCGACCAACTGGTATGCATAGGTTCTTGCTTCGCCGAACACATCGGAAAGCGCTTACAATCGGGCAAATTTCAAGTAGAGCTCAATCCTTTTGGTATTTTGTACAATCCGGTATCGATTGCTCAGGCTATAGGCTTTTTGGCCGACCAACGGCAATACACGCCTGATGACCTTTTCCTGCGCAACGAATGCTGGCACAGCTTTGATCACCATGGCGCTTTTTCAGGACTTGATGCGGAGGAAACCGCTTCCAATATCAATGAAAGGGTGAAGCAAGGTGGATTAGCTTTGCGTATGGCTTCTACGTTGATTATTACTTTGGGTAGTGCACATGTGTTTGAGTTAAAATCCAGCGGCCGCATCGTGGCCAATTGCCACAAATTGCCTGGCAGCGATTTTGACCGCCGCCGGCTGTCGGTAGCGGAGACCGTGGCCGCCCTGTCGCAGGCAATAGAACGCGCCCGACAACTCAACCCCGCGATGCGGGTTATCCTCACTGTGAGCCCCGTGCGCCATATCCGCGACGGACTGGTGGAAAACCAGCGCAGCAAAGCCACGCTCCTGTTGGCCGCTGCCGACTTGTGCGGCAGTTTGCCGGAAGTGTATTATTTCCCGGCTTACGAGTTACTCACCGACGACCTGCGCGACTACCGTTTTTACGAAAGTGACCTGATCCACCCCAACGCCATAGCTATCGACTATATCTGGCAGTATTTTCACGATGCCTGCTTTGACGAAAACACCCAGCACTTGTTGCGGCGCATCCATGCCATTACTTCGGCTGCCCGGCACCGTCCTTTTTTTACCCAAACAAAAGCCCACCAGGACTTTGTGCGCCGCCAACTGGAGGCCATAACCGAGTTGAACGATCAGTATCCTGAACTGGATTTTTCGGAAGAGCGGGAGCGTTTCAAAGAATAATTTAAAACCAGATGTGCACTTTAAGTCTAAATGCCTGTTTAGAGTACTTACCTATCCCTTTTTTCCGTACTTTTATGTTGTAAAATAAGTGAAATGATAAGCAGCATTGAGATTGATAACTTTCGTTCTATACATAAGGGTAATATTCCACTCGGAAAAATCACCGTGCTTACCGGCGCCAACAATAGCGGTAAATCAAGTATATTGTATGGCTTAATGGTATTGCAAGATTTTATCATAAATCCCAATCAATCCTTGGAAGAGCTTTTTGCGCTTCCCTTTATCAATTTGGGCGGGTTTAAAGGTGTATTGTCGAATGATCCGATTGACATTAAAACCAATAGAATTCAATTGGCGGTTACAGTAAGTACAAAAAGTAGAAAAGAATTAAACCATTTGAGGTACAGACTATCGCTTGAAACCGGAAAGACCAATATTGGGTTTAATTCACTACATGGCGATATTTCATTTAGTACATTATTGAACATCGGTCTACCTTATACAGCCAACATCAATAAAAAATTTGGGGTAGCTTATAAGGAGTTGGCGCTATCATCGCAATTTAACTGGAATGGCATAAAAGCAGATTTTGACGAACAGTCCGCATTTGCAGAAGAAGATAAAGAATACATTTTGCAAATTTTAAACAGCCCAGTCGAAGCCCTTTCCGGAACAGATTTCATACCAATAAAAAGAGGATTTTCAAAGCCCTATTACAACATTGTGCCCATGACCGGGGTAGTTAATTCTGAAGAAGAGATTGCTACCCTGTTAAAAACGGAATACAAAAGCTCAACGCTGGAGTTAGTGAATAAATATTTGAACAAAATAGCTAACCGGGTAATTGATGTGCCTACCAATGGAGCTCCGGGGCTCTTTAGCTTGGTGGCCAAAAATACGAAAACCGGCCAATCCCACTTTTTAGTCAACGAAGGCTCTGGTACAAACCAATTAGTGACCATTCTTGCGAAGACATTTCAGCACGGCAAAAAACTCATCTGTATCGATGAGCCGGAAATTCACCAACACCCCAGTATGGTCAGAGCATTGGCGAATTCCTTCGTCGATATCGTTAACAACGAGGGAGATAAACAATTTTTGATTTCTACGCACAGCGAACATTTTATTCAGGGCTTATTGGAAAATGTGGCTAACAACACCATCAGCCATGAGGATGTCAAAATTTATCACCTTACCATGACGGATAAGGGAACGGTAATTGAAAACCAAGCTGTAAACGCTAAAGGGCAAGTAGAGGGCGGTCTTTCCCATTTCTATGCTGCTGAACTGGCTGGTTTGAAGTCCATATTTAAACTTACAGATTAATATGGACTTAGTCGTAAATGAATGGGTGCCTGAATATTTTCGTCCGGAAACTCCACAGGACAAAAAACGTCAATTGCAACGATTTCTCAACGCTTTTATGAATTCTGAGGATAAATTGATTGTCCGAAATCCGTCGCCTTTTCTTGATAAAATATATCGATATGCAAAAGCGTATCAACATAGACCGGAAGTTGTAGACCCTATAAGACGGTTTAATAAATTTATATTACTTAACTCTAGTCGATGCGAATTTATTGACGACAATCAGCCGATACTGCTTCCTGAAATAGTAGAAGAGAAATTATCTCCGGGAAATTTTTCAAGTGACAGGTATCTGTTTGAAGCGGCGTCTTCTATCGATTTGGAAAAAACGATAATAACTACGGATCAAAGGCTAATAGATCAATTTAGTGGCGTCAGTTGGTGCAAACTAATCCTTCTTACAGATTTTTTAGATGAGTTTTACCCCGAATAATGCCGGCTTTTCTTACTTAAAAATAGGTATATGCTGCAACAATTTTCCCACTTTTTCTACCGGCGCGTAAACCCCCGCCTATTAGGACTGTTCCTTCTTCTGGAGCTGTTTTTTGCAGGATTTCTGTTGCCCCGCTGCGAAAAGTGGATCATTCCGGCGGGGGCCCAGGCGCGTATCCTCGATTTGTCTTTCGGCTTTACGCCCGACCATGCGTATAAATCGCTCAGAGCATACGAAGAACTGGGGCGGCAACGCTATCTACTAGTAGAGTCTCTTGCCGATACGGCTTATCCGCTGGTGTATACCGGCTTGTTTATACTGCTACTCAGTACCTTATTGCGCGGTATTTTTCCGGAAAGTAGTAAGTGGAGATTATTAAATTTGTGGCCGCTTGTGGCTATGTTGGCCGATTATGCCGAAAATGCCGGTATTATTTCAATGCTGGCTAATTATCCTACAAGGCTCGACGGCGCGGCGGTATGGGCTTCTTCGGCGGGTATAGTCAAATGGACGGCTGTAGCTTCCAGCGCTGCAATAGCTGTCGTTGCACTTGTTTGGCGACTTAAAAATCGAATATCTAATAAAAATTGATCATGCAAAAACACATCTTTACAATCGCTCTTTTTTCCCTTTTGCTATGCACGGGTTTACAGAGCCAACAGCTGGTGAGCAGCACCTTTAAGGGATCGCGCACCAAAGCCCAACTGCAGGCGCAATTCGGCCCGCTGGTGCAAAACGGCATCACGATGTACAAAATTCAGTACACCACCCCCGATGTATTCGGACAGCTCGATACGGCCAGCGGATTACTGGTGCTACCCGTCCGCGACGGCGATTTTGCCTACCCGCTGCTGGCCTTTATGCACGGCACCGTCAACTCGCGTACCGATGTGCCCTCTAACCTGGCCGGCGGCTGGGAACTCGCCGCGGTGTTTGGCGGACTGGGCTATGTGTCTGCCGCTCCCGACTTTCTGGGACTTGGCGACGCGCGCGGCTTTCACCCCTACGTACACGCCGCCTCTGAAGCCTCGGCAGGAAAAGATATGCTGTTTGCCGTCAAAGAATACGCACTGGCTAATGACGTGTACCTCAACGACCAGCTTTTTGTCACCGGTTATTCGCAAGGAGGACATGCCGCTGCCGCCCTCCATCGCCTGCTCGAACAGGAATATGCCGACGAACTGCCCGTTACCGCCTCGGCGCCCATGTCGGGGCCATACAGCATTTCGGGTGAAATGAAAGAGCTGATCCTGAGCTACGAACCCTATGGGACGGTAGCCTACCTGCCTTATACCGCCCTATCTTATGATATGGTTTACGGTCTTTTTGACAATGTGGAGGAGTATTTTAAACCCGCGTATGCAAGCGCTATTCAGCAATTCCGCAACGGTCAGATTACGCTGGGTACGCTAAATATCCAATTGATCACACAGTTGATCATCAATCACGGGGCTTCTATTACCCGGTATATGCTGCAAGACAGCATTATTGCGGCACTGGAAGCTGACCCTATGCACCCCGTCAATCTGGCGCTGGCCGACAACGACCTTACCAACTGGGCGCCGCAAGCCCCGACACGCCTGTTTTATTGCGAAGCCGACGACCAGGTGCCCTATACCAATGCTATCGTGGCCGATTCGTCGATGAATGCCCTGGGCGCCGTCGACCTCGAAGCCGTCAGCGCCGATGTGGACGCCGACCACGGCGAATGCGTGGAACCCGCTACTTTCCTTACCGCGCTTTTCTTTGCCCAGTACCAACAAATTTTGGTGGGCACAAGCGAAGAGGCGTTCGCTCCTTCTGTGGTGGTTTTTCCCAACCCGGCAAAAGACCAGTTTTACCTCAGCGGCGTCCCCGTGGGCGCCCAGGTGATGATCACGGATATAAGCGGACGAATTGTGCAGCGTCACGTGTATAGCGACTCTGCTTCCCCGGTGGTGTTGACTAACCAAGCCGATGGCATGTATTGGGTACACGCGTATTGGGAAAACGGCAGTTGGACCGGCAAATTGGCTCTCCGCAACGACTAACGGTATCTCCACAGCCGGAATACCTCGCCGGCCTGGTAGACCTCTTTGCCTTTCGGTAATTCGAGAAAAGCATCGGCGTCTGTCAGGTTGGCGAGGTCTCCCGAGCCTTTGCCCTGTAAGGGAGTGGCTATCAGCCGACCATCAGTGTCACTGTGTACCTTCACCTGCATGAAATAGGTCAGATCGGGTTTGAAGTTCACTTCTTCGGCCAATACGGCATGCACGACAGGTACGGCATTCAACCCACCGGATGCATATAACCAGGGCTGAAAATACCTTATAGTATTCATAAAAGCAGAAACGGGATTGCCTGGGAAGGCAAAGACAACTCTGTTCTGATCGGGATGAATACCAAACCAAAATGGTTGCCCCGGGCGCTGAGCTACCCGGTGAAAAAGCCGGCTTACGCCCAGCTTTTCGAGAGAAGTGGGCAAAAAGTCGAATTTTCCTTTCGACACCCCCCCGCACAATACCACTACTTCGTATTGGTCGAGCATGCGCCTCAGTTGCAAGGCGATGATATCTTCGTTGTCGGGCAGATATTCCATCTCGGCTTGTACGCCCCAGCGCGACATCAGGGCGCGCAGGGCGTAGTTGTTAGATTGCCTGATCTGGTAGGGTAGGGGGTCTTCGCCGATGCCCACCAGTTCGTTGCCGTTGACCACAACCGCCACTTTGGGTAAGCGCCTTACCCGCAGCATAGACTTGCCCAGTGTGGCGGCAAGGCTTATCTCCGCAGCTGAAATCAAACGCCCGGCGGATACTATTACTTCTCCTTGGTGGCGATCCAGGCCCTGGCGGTGTATATTTTGACCCGCTTTGACATCCGTCACGGTCAGGTGCGCTTCTCCATCTGCAATGCTGAGGTCTTCATAGCGTATCACGGTATCGGTATGCAGGGGGAGCATAGCGCCGGTCATCACCTCCAGGCAGGCTGTAGCATCGTTGAGGGAGACCTGCGGCGCTCCGGCGGCGGCCACACCCTCGATAGGGAAATGAAACTGTCCGGCGGCAAAAGAGGCATGGCGAATCGCTATGCCGTCCATCGATACCCGGTCGAAAGGGGGGAAATCGCGGTCGGCGACCAGGTCTTCCGCCAGGATACGCCCGACAGCTGATGCAATAGGCGCCCACTCGGTCTCGAGCCGCATAGTATGGGCAAGAATAATAGCGTTCGCTTCTTCAACCGTAATCATATTATCGCGTTTATAAAACTTTGGTGTGGCAAATTCACTAATTTTGACCGCTGCTGCAAAAAGCAATTTGCAAAAATGAAAGTAACAGAATACTTCGAGAAGGCCAACGGCCAAACCCTGATTTCTTTTGAGGTGTTGCCCCCCATGAAAGGCGGTAGCATGCAGGCCATCTTTGATACCCTTGATCCGCTCATGGAATTCAAGCCGCCGTTTATCGACGTGACTTACCACCGCGAGGAATTTGTGTATAAAAAACGCCCCAGCGGGTATTACGAAAAAACAGCCATACGCAAACGCCCCGGTACGGTGGGTATTTGCGCCGCCATTATGCACCGCTACGGCGTGGATGCCGTACCTCACCTGATCTGCGGCGGTTTTACCACCGAAGACACCGAAAACGCACTCATCGATCTCAACTTCCTGAATATCAAAAATGTGCTGGCTATTCGCGGTGACGCCCGCAAGTTCGAAGGGCAATTTGTGCCCGAAGACGGCGGACATCACTACGCCCTCGACCTGATCAGGCAGATTGCCGATATGAACAAGGGCAAATACCTCGATGACAATATTGAAAACGGTGAAAAAACCGATTTTTGTATCGGCATCGCCGGTTATCCCGAAAAACACTACGAATCACCCAACCTCGACCTCGACTTGCACTATACCAAAGCCAAGGTAGAAGCCGGCGCCAATTATATCGTTACCCAGATGTTTTTTGACAATAAATACTATTTTGATTTTGTAAAACGCTGCCGAGAAGCGGGAATAGAAATCCCCATCGTGCCAGGATTAAAACCTCTTACCAAACTACACCAGATAACATCCATCCCTCGCCTTTTCCACGTCGACCTGCCTTCCGAACTGGTGAGCGAATTGCTCAAGGCGTCAAGCCCCGAAGCCCGCACGCAAGTCGGCATCGAGTGGTGCATCGCGCAATCCCGTGAGCTCAAAGCCTCGGGGGCTCCCTGCATGCATTATTATACGATGGGAGATACGGATACGATAAGGCAAATCATCAAGGCGGTTTATTAATAACGTGGCAGCGTGAGCGTTTACCGCTCACGGGTTTAGAAATGTAATTATTACGTCTTTGCCTGTTATTTCATGAGATTTTGGTAATTTTGCAAAAGAACGTAATAGTCTGATAATCAAATCCTCAAATCCTCAAATAACCAAATCCTCAAATCCTCTGGCATGACCGAACCTGGTAAAACAAGCCGGCCTCTTATTAAAAAAACACTGACGCTTGACGATTATGTAGCGGGCATTCGCAGCGGCGACCGCGTGGTGCTCAGCAGAGCCATCACCCTGGTTGAAAGCACTCGCCCCGACCACCGCGAAATGGCGGCCACTTTACTGGAGCGATGCCTGCCTTTTGCCGGACAGTCGGTTCGCATAGGCATCACCGGTTCGCCGGGAGTAGGGAAAAGTTCTTTTATCGAATCCTTTGGCTTGCACGCGCTTTCACAAGGCCGGCGCCTGGCCGTTTTGGCTGTAGACCCCAGCAGTAAACTCAGCAAAGGCAGCATTTTGGGCGATAAGACGCGAATGCCGCAATTGTCGCAGCAGGAAAATGCGTTTATTCGCCCCTCTCCGGCCGGCGACAGCCTGGGCGGCGTAGCCCGCCAGACCCGCGAAACTATTGTGCTCTGCGAAGCCGCCGGCTTCGACGTCATCGTAGTGGAAACCGTGGGCGTGGGCCAATCGGAAACGGCAGTGCGCTCGATGGTCGACTTCTTCCTGCTGCTGCTCCTGCCGGGCGCCGGCGATGAATTGCAGGGTATCAAACGGGGCATAGTAGAAATGGCCGACCTGCTGGCCGTCAACAAGGCCGACTGCGACCGCCTCACGCTCGCCCGACGTGCAAAAGCTGAATACCAACTCGCACTACACCTTTTTCCATCCAAAAAAAGCCAGTGGTCGCCCAAAGTAAACCTCTGCTCGGCCCTCACTGGTAATGGCATTAGTGATATCTGGCAGGAGGTGCTCCTGTACCGGCAACAAACCATGCAAAACGGCTATTGGCCTCACCAGCGCAGCGAGCAATTGCGCGCCTGGCTGTACGAAGAGATTGAGCAACAATTGCGGCAACTGTTTTATGAATCACCGGCCATACAGGCAGCTATGCCCGGCATGGAAGCATCGGTAGTGGAGGGGCGCTTGTCTTCGTATAAAGCCGCCGCTGAATTATTGACCCTGCTTATCGGCAGTTGGTCGTCAAAAGAACCGCATTGAGCGAAAGCAGCCCTTTATATTAAACCTATATGCCGGCTGCTGTGTATATTTATCAACAATTTATCACAAAAAGCGCATTCAAATGAGATCATTGATCACTGTCGCCGTCGTAGGCGGTTTACTGCTAATCCTTTTGGTTAACGGTTGTAGCAACTACAATAACTTCGTCGGTATGGAAGAAGACGTGGAAAACGCTTGGGGTAAAGTGCAAAGCGCTTACCAACGCCGCGCCGACCTGATACCCAACCTGGTAGAAACCGTGAAAGGGGCCGCCGATTTTGAAAAGGAAACCCTCGAGGCGCTCGTAAATGCAAGGGCCCGCGCCACCAGCGTCAATATCGACGCTTCAAAGGCTACCCCCGAGCAGCTCAAGCAGTTCCAGGAAGCCCAGTCAGGCGTCACTTCCGCCCTCTCGCGATTGTTGGTGGTGAGCGAAAATTATCCGCAGTTGCGCGCAAGCGATAACTTCAGAGAGTTGCAAAGCCAGCTGGAAGGCACCGAAAACCGCATCAAAGTAGAACGCGACAAGTATAACGATGTCGTGACGGCATATAATAAACGCGTGCGTCGTTTCCCGGCCAGCTTCTATGCCGGCATGTTCGGCTTTTCGCAAAAAGCACAATTCGAGGCCGAAGCCAGCTCGCAGGAGGCGCCGAAGGTGAATTTTAAGTAGTTATCAGCAGTCAGCTATCAGCAGTCAGCTCTTAGCTTCTAAGAACTGACTGCTAACTGCTAACAGCTGAGAGCTAAATACAAAAACATGATTCGCTTTTTTTCAAAAGAAGAGGAATATCGCCTCATCGAAGCAATCCGGGAGGCCGAACAGCATACCTCGGGTGAAGTCAGGGTACACCTGGAGCAAGATTCCAAAGGCGATATCCTGGAAGAAGCCTGGGAAGTTTTTTTTCGCCTGGGTATGCACGAAACCCGGACGCGGGCAGGCGTATTGATATTCCTGGCGCCCGAGCGCCGCGAATTTTCGATCATCGGCGATGAAGGCATTACCCAACTGGCTACTCCCCACTTTTGGGAAGAAGAACGTGACCTGATGCAGTCTTTTTTCCGCAAGGGAGAATTTGTAGAAGGCTTGTGCCAGGCCATTGTCAAAGTAGGTGAAAAACTCAAAGCCTTTTTCCCTCGTGAGGAGGATGACGAAAATGAATTGTCAAACGACATTTCTTACGGTGCAGAACCGCCTAAATAAAGCTCATGAAACTATTATTTCGTTTTATTGCCCCGGTTTTTTCGCTATTGCTGTTCGCTTCTGGCGCCGCAGCCCAAAAATCCATCCCCGAGCCTTCCGGTTTTTTGGTCAATGACTATGCCGGTATGCTTTCCCGGCAGCAAGTGGTAGACCTGGGCCGGAAATTGCGCGACTACGCCGATTCTACCTCTACCCAGATCGTGATAGTCACCGAAAAATCACTGGAAGGCGAAGATGCATTTGATTATTCCTACCGGCTGGCGCGCAAATGGGGCATCGGTACCAAAGAAAACGACAACGGCATTCTCATCTACGTATCAAAGGAGGATAGGGCTATTCGCATACAAACGGCCTATGGCGCCGAAGGTTTTTTACCCGATGCCATGGCCAAACGCATTATCGATAATATTATCGTGCCCAATTTCCGCAGGGGCCTTTTTTACGAGGGCCTCGACGAAGCTACGAGTGCGATTATTGCGCTTAGTCAGGGCGAGTATGTCAACGACGGAAAAAGAGATAATGGGGGTAGTGGGGCCGCGCTGATTTTTGTGTTGCTTGTCGTGATCTTTTTCCTCGTGCTGATGTGGATTATCAAAAGAAGAGGCGGCGGTGGCGATGGCGGTTATTACCGCGGCGGCCGCTATGATATGGGTGACCCCCGCCATCGCAGAGGCGGCGGTGGCGGCTGGATCTTTTTCCCCGGCGGCGGCGGCAGCGGCGGTACTACCGATCGCGGCGGCGACGGCTGGGGCGGCTTCGGCGGCGGCGATTTCGGAGGCTTCGGCGGTGGCGACTTCGGCGGCGGCGGCGCCGGAGGCGATTGGTAATGTCACCTTGTCACCTTGTCACCTTGTCACCACCAATGGCGACTCGCCTGTTAGAAAATGGCATTTAAGCCGAGGCCCAGCCAATTGCCGCGGTGGATAGGGCCAATTCCATTTTGAAAGAAATAATCATTCACATCGGCTCCGTTGCCGGCATCGCCCGACTTGCCGTTGCGGAAAGTATAATGCAGCATAAGCTTCAGCTGATTAGCATTCAGATACCAGTTGAGGCCAAGATCGTAGGTTTGCTCGCTGCCCGAACTTTCGCCGACGGCTTTGGCATCAGCCTGGCCCACGGCATCGTGGGCGCCTTCAAACCAGGTAGCCATGGCCAATGGCTCGAGGGCAAAGCGGCGCATGAAAAACGTATAGCCTACGCGGGCGTGGCCGGCGCCGAATTGGTAGTCGAAACGCCGCACCTGACCGTCTGACAGCGTGCGCTGACCACTGCGCCGCATCCACATCCATTCTCCGTCGATAGTCACAGGGCCCCAGTTGAATAACAGGCCGGGCCCCAGCAATTGCGAGGCCGTAAACAAATCGGTATGCCCCTGGCGGGCGGCGTTGAGATCTATCGAAAGTCCTTTTCGCTCACCAAACTTATTGATACTGTAGCTAATACCGTATTGTTTTTGCTCGGGTTGGCCGATAGAAAATACGGCTCTTGCAGTGAGCAGCGGGGCGTAGCGAACTCCCGAAGAAGTAGCGCTGAAAGCAGCGGTAATGGGGTTAAACACGCCGAGGCTATACTGCATGCCCAGACGGTCTTTCTGCACAAGTCCGCCGATATTAATCCCGGCAGCCCGCCCCGGCCCAGTGCCTACAAGGTGCTTGCGTACATAAGTTTGCGAACCCGCTTTTTCAAAAGAATTGACCGTCCATCCCGAGGTAATACTTTCCCGTTGTATTTGCGGCCTGAACCAACCGGCTACTACGTGTAAAGCCTGGCTTTTGGGCAATACCCGCCACTCCAGGAAGGCATCCCAGATGCCCACGGCGGGGTCGGCTTTGTTGGTTACCCCGATACCCGAACTAAGCAAGTCGCGACCCGCCTGATCATAATACATGGCAACAGTGTAACGCAGCCGTTCGTAAGGTTCGCCGTTGAAAACGAGCCTCGCCCTGCGCAAGCTTACATTCATGCGATCGTCGACAGCTTCGTAGGCGGCGCTTTGGCCATTAAAGCGCTCAAATTGTGAAGAATAGATGGTCCAGGCCTGTACCATGGCCGTGGTTTGAAAGCGGAAATTCGGCTTTTTCAACAGCCAGCGGGAAGGCGCGGTGGTATCGGCAGGCTGAGCTGTAGCGCCCATAGCCATGCCGAGGAATAGCAGGAGGGAGAGTTGTTTCACTAATAAGGGTTTAGCGATTGGGTTTAGCGATTGGGTTTAGCTGTATGTTTAGTTAACTAAACTCTAACGCTAAACTGCGCATGCACTAAACCCAATCGCTAAACTGAAAAAACAAATCGATCATCAGGCAAATTGATCAATGACATGCTTGAGTTGATAAGCTGATTGCATGCCCGATTGCCGCCACTTGACCTGGCCGTCTTTAAACAAGATAAACGTAGGTACGCCATGAATTTGCATCTTCTCGGCCAGCGCCCGGTTATGGTCTACATCGATTTTTACGATAGTAGCTTTGTCGGCGGTTTCACTGGCAACTTCGCGAAGTATGGGGGCCATGGCTTTGCACGGGCCGCACCACTCGGCTGAGAAGTCTACCAATACCGGCTTTTCGCCGTTGATCAATTCGCTGAATGACACTTTCTTTTCCATAATTGCTCCTAAAAGTTGTTTTTGGCAAAAGCCAAATAATATGCTTGTTAATTATGAGGCAAAGATACGGCAGCAATTCGACAGGAATCTGTGACGGGGGTCACAGAGGTTAATGTTATCGTCGGTTTAATTACGAATGAATAATTACGAATTACGAATGAAACTAATAAAATTATTTTTTAATTTATAAATTAATCATTATTAATTCGTAATTCGTAATTCGTAATTCGTAATTCGTAATTCGTAATTCGTAATTCGTAATTCGTAATTCTCCCTAGTTATTTCACTGCTTCAAACGTCATATCCAGGCGGCAAAAGTTGCTATAAGGCGTAAAGTCGTTGAGGAAAAAGACGATCTCCATGCGAAAATCCTGGCCGCTCATCAGCGTTTTTACATTGCGCAACGAAGGCAGCAGGTCGACCACCTCGTCGGCGCGACCGCGCAGGTCGTCGATATAAAAAACCTCGTCGGCAAAAGAACATTCTTCTCCGTTATTGGTACAAAAGCGCACAGATATTTGCTCCACAAAAAAGAGGCTCTGGTCGTCAAGCGAGGTGATGCGGGCATACGTGGGGTTGATGGCGTATATCAAGGCGGGGTCGGTATTGCTTTGCTGCAAGTACGTCGCAAAATTGGTATTGATATCGTCAAATTCGAATACCAGTGCGCGGGTGGGCGCAAAACCCGGCGGTATTTCGAACGTAAAATTGGGGTAAACCATTTCAAATAAACGCTCCCTGCTGTCTTTACGGCATCCCGCCCACAGCAGTACTAACATTAAACCGGCAATTGCTTTGTACATGAGAAATCCTGGATTTTTACAAAGAACGAAAGAAAGCGCCAAAAAAATGCATTCTATTCAAAATATAACTATCTTACGCCACAAAGATTCAAAGCTATATTTTGCAAGTATCCTAACTTCCGTATACTTATGGGTGAGCAGAAAGTACTATTGGCTACCGATGGGATGGTAATGCAGCGGTTTGTGCGCAACCTGCTCAGGGATGTTCGCGCTTTCGAACATATGTTAAATAATGACTGGTTTGAGAGCGATGTGATCCGTATCGGCGCTGAACAGGAGATGTGCATGGTAGATAGCAAAACGTTTAAACCCGCTACGATCGCCACTGAAGCGCTGAAAAAATTAAAACAATACGAATGGGCAGGAACGGAGTTGGCTAAGTTCAACCTGGAAACCAACCTTACGCCGCTCGTATTTATCGGCGATTGCCTCAGCAAACTCGAAGAAGAAAATACCTATCAGCAGAAGATCATTCGCGACAAGCTCAAGGGGCTCAACGCCTCGGTGATCCTTACCGGTATTTTGCCTACCCTTCGCAAGTTCGACCTCGAGCTACACAACCTCACGCCCAAAGAGCGCTATTTTGCGCTGATGGAATCGATCAACAACCAATTGATCGGTTCGGCATACGAGTTGCGGCTTACCGGCATCGATGAGTTGTTGGTAAAACACGACTCTCCGCTGCTCGAAGCCTGCAATACGAGTTTTCAGGTGCATTTGCAGGTGCCCCCTTCCCGTTTTGTGCAGATGTACAACATTGCACAAACGCTTGCCGCCCCGGTATTGGCTATTTCTGCCAATTCGCCTATCGTATTCGGCAAACGGCTTTGGCACGAAACGCGCATAGCTTTGTTTCAGCAATCGCTCGATATTCGCACTACCCACGATCATATGCGCGAGCGCAGCCCGCGCGTGAGTTTCGGCTCCGGCTGGCTCGACCAGTCTATCCTCGAAATCTATAAAGAAGATATCGCCCGCTTCCGCGTATTGCTGAGCGCAGACGTGGAAGAGGATTCGCTCGAGCTTATCCAGCAGGGCCTGGTACCCAAGTTGCGGGCGCTGCAGGTGCACAACTCAACCGTATATCGCTGGAATCGCCCCTGCTACGGCATCAGCGACAACGGCAAGCCGCACCTGCGTATCGAAAATCGCGTGTTGCCCGCAGGCCCCACTATCGTGGACGAGACCGCCAACGCCGCCTTCTGGCTGGGCGCTATGATGGGAATGGCCCAGGAATACCCCGATATCCGCCTCCACCTGATGTGGGAAGACGTGCGCGACAACTTCGGCAAGGCCGCCCAGTTTGGCATCGACTCGCAATTCAATTGGTTTAAAGATAAAAAGGTATCTGCCTGCGACCTGGTACTTGAAGAACTGCTGCCCCTGGCCCGCAAAGGCCTGGAAAGCCAGGGCGTAATTGCAGCCGATATCACCAAATACCTCGGTATCATCGAAGAACGCGCCCGCGAGCATATGAACGGCGCACGCTGGCAATTGCGCGCATTTACCAAACTCAAAAAGGAAGTGGGCCGCGATGAGGCCCTTACGGTGATGACTGCCGCTATTATTAAAAATCAAACCAAAGGCGACCCTGTGCACAAATGGCCCATGCCCGAGGCGGAAGACCTCGATAACTACCACCCCTCGCAACTCAAGGTGGACGAGTTTATGGAAACCGACCTCTTTACCGTGCAAAAAGACGACCTGCTCGAACTGGTTGCCGAACTGATGGACTGGCGCCGCGTGCGCTATATGCCGGTGGAAGATTCCAAGGGCAACCTCTGCGGATTGGTCACCTCCCGCCTGCTCCTGCGCCATTTTACGCATCGCAGCCGCGCCAAAAACAAAGACATCGCCACGGTCAAGGATATTATGATCAAAGACCCTATCACGATTGCCCCCTCCGCTACGATTATCGAAGCAATGAAGGTGATGCGCGAAAATAAAATCGGCTGCCTGCCCGTCACTAAAAATGGCGAACTCATCGGCATTATTACCGAGATGGATTTCCTTCGCGTTTCAAGCCGCCTGATCGAACGGTTGGAACGGTAAAGGGAGGGTGGGAGAGTGAGAGGGTGTGAGGGAGAGAACAGACATTTATAAATCATAGCGAAATTTCGCTAAAAAACCATATCTTTGCCATTCAACCGCATCCGGCTATGAATGGCAAAAGCCCTAATGAAAAGATAATTTTTGGATTGAAAGTCAAGCAGTTGCGTCAGCAAAAGGGCTTTTCTTTTGCCGAATTGGCAGAACAGACCGGTATGTCGGTCTCTTACCTCAACGAAATCGAAAAGGGTAAAAAATACCCCAAAGCTGACAAAATCCAGTCCTTGGCCCATACGTTGGGCATCGACCAGACTGAGCTGTCCTCTGACCAACTCAATAGCGCACTGGCGCCCATCGGCGAATTACTGCAATCAAATTTTCTCAACGAATTGCCCCTCGACCTTTTTGGCATCGAACTGGCCAAGGTGGTGCAGATGATCGCCGAAGCGCCGGCAAAAGTAAACGCGTTTATTTCTACGCTGCTCGACCTGTCGCGCAACTATGCCCTGCGCGAAGAGAATTTTTATTTTGGCGCCTTGCGCTCTTATCTCGAATTACACAACAATTACTTCGAGGAAATCGAAAACGCGGTTGATACATTCTGCCGACAATACGGCATACCTGCCGAGCGCCCCTTGTCGCCCGATACGCTCAGGGTACTGCTCGAACGCTTTTATAGCTATACGATTATCGACAACGGCCTGGATGCTTACCCCGAACTAAAAGAACAACGCGCAGTATACGTGCCCAGCAAAAAGGAACTGTTGCTAAACAGCCAACTCACGCCGGTGCAAAAATCTTTTCAATTTGGCAAAGAACTGGGATTTAATGTGTTACAATTGAAAGAACGCGCCGTTACTTCCTCACTGCTGCGCGGACGCGTATTCGAAGAGGTGCTCAATCACTCCAAAGCCACTTATTTTTCAGTAGCCCTGCATCTGCCTTTGAAACTTTTTGTGGCCGATGTCCGCGAGTTTTTTGCCAAAGAGAAATGGGACGGCGAGGCCTTCCTGGCTATTATGCGCCGTTATGAGGCCACGCCGGAAATGTTTTTTCACCGCCTTACCAATGTGCTGCCGCAGTTTTTTGAACTGTCCAAGTTGTTTTTCCTTCGCTTTTTACACGACCCGTCAGGTGATTTATTCGAAATAGACAAAGAACTACACCTGAGCCGCCGGCACCAACCCCACGGCAACGGCCTCGCTGAACACTATTGCAGGCGTTGGGTAGCCGTCTCCCTGCTAAATGACCTCCACCAGATGCAACGCGAAGGTACTTTCGTTGACGCCATTGTCAGAGCTCAGCTATCCCGCTATATCGATACGGATGACGAATATTTGTGTATTACACTGGCCCGCCCCGGCTATCCCTCGCCCAATCGCAATGTGAGCGTCACGCTGGGCTTGCTCCTGACACCCGAATTGCGCCGCCGCGTTCGTTTTCTCGGCGACTCCGCTATCCAATCCCTCGATGTGAATAAAACCTGCGAACGCTGCCCCCTCGCCGACTGCGCCCAACGCGCCGCACCGCCTGTGGTTGTGGAAAAACGCGAGAAGCTGCGCCTCATTCAGGCGAAATTGGCAGAACTAGGGTAGGCGACTGTACGACTGTACTGGACTTTGGACGGATAAAGCGGCTCCTGAAGCTGGTACAGGATAAAGGCGGGTCAAAGTTATGATAAAAGGGGTTGAAAGTCCACGATCTAAGGAGGAATAGGCACGCTTTGGGACTTTTTTTTG
>Ga0209573_1001014_pt1 | contig 48384 bp, 46 predicted proteins | sample TNRBio252014_DNA_FD_185870 | JGI IMG/M metagenome (GOLD analysis project Ga0209573, IMG submission 185870) | Wastewater treatment Type I Accumulibacter community from EBPR Bioreactor in Madison, WI, USA - TNR Reactor_6/25/2014_ DNA (SPAdes)... | ecosystem: Engineered > Bioreactor > EBPR >... | reverse complement strand
GATTGAGGCCGAACCGGAAACGGATGAAGTCACCATCCGCACCCGGCGCGGGCTGATTCGCGGGCGCGGTCCCAACCAGCAACGCTATCTGTGGAACATCCAGCACCACGACCTCAATTTCGGGGTCGGGCCGGCGGGCACCGGCAAGACCTACTTGGCGGTGGCCTGCGCGGTGGACGCGCTGGAAAGCAACGCGGCGCGGCGGCTGGTGCTGGTGCGTCCGGCGGTGGAAGCAGGCGAACGATTGGGCTTCCTGCCCGGCGACATGGCTCAGAAGATCGATCCCTATCTGCGCCCGCTGTACGACGCCCTGTACGAGATGCTCGGCTTCGAGCGGGTCGCCAAGCTGATCGAGCGCAACATCATCGAAGTCGCGCCGCTGGCTTTTATGCGGGGTCGCTCGCTGAACGACTCCTTCATCATCCTCGACGAAGCCCAGAACACCACGGTGGAGCAGATGAAGATGTTTCTAACCCGGATCGGCTTCGGCTCGACCGCAGTGGTCACCGGCGACGTCACCCAGGTGGACCTGCCGCGCAACGTCCCGTCCGGCCTGCGCCAGGTGTTGCAGGTGCTCAAGGACATCGAGGGGATCAGCATGACCTTCTTCAACGCCCGCGACGTGGTGCGGCATCCGCTGGTGCAGCGGATCGTCAATGCCTACGCCCGCTACGAACAGGACAATCCTTCATGACCCTGGAACTGGATCTGCAAATCGCGCTGGACCTGCCGGGACTGCCGGCTGAATCCGACTTCCGCCGCTGGGCCGAGGCGGCGCTGGCCGGCGCAGACTATCCAAAAGACGCCGAACTGACCATCCGCGTGGTCAACGAGGCCGAAAGCATTGCGCTCAACGAGACTTACCGCCACAAGCAGGGGCCGACCAACGTGTTGTCCTTCCCGTTCGAGGCCCCGCCGGAGGTCGAGAGCGCGCTGCTGGGCGACATCGTGATCTGCGCGCCGGTGGTGCTGCGCGAGGCGGTCGTCCAAGGCAAAACCCCGGAGGCGCACTGGGCGCACTTGGTCGCCCATGGCGTTTTGCACCTGCTGGGCTATGATCATGACGAAGCCCAGGCCGAGGCCATGGAATCCTTGGAAATCCGCATCCTGGCCGGACTCGGCTACCCTGATCCCTATGGAGACCGGCGCGACTCATGAGCGAAGAACGATCCGAACCCAGCCATAAACCCTCGTGGCTGGAGCGTTTGGGCCTCGCCCTGATGGGCGAACCCAAGGACCGGGACGAATTGATGGAACTGCTGCGCGACGCCCAGCAACGGGAACTGCTGGACATCGACGCCCTGGCGATGATGGAAGGCGTCATGCGGGTGTCGGAAACCCAGGTGCGCGATGTCATGATCCCTCGCGCCCAGATGATGGTGCTGGAGCGCGACTGGAGTCTGGAGCGCCTCATCGCCGAAATCGTCGAATCGGGTCATTCCCGCTTTCCGGTGATCGACGAGAGCAAGGACAACGTCATCGGCATCCTGATCGTCAAGGACCTGCTGGCCCACGCCTTCGACCGGCGCGAGGATTTCGACCTGCGCACCCTGCTGCGACCGGCCAAGTTCATCCCCGAAAGCAAGCGCCTCAATGTCCTGCTGAAGGAATTTCGCGGCAACCGCTTGCACATGGCCATCGTGGTGGACGAATACGGTGGCGTGGCCGGCCTGATCACCATCGAGGACGTGCTGGAAGAGATTGTCGGCGAAATCGACGACGAGCACGATACCGATGATGGCGCGTTCATCCGCCCGCAGGGCGAGGTTTTTATCGTCAAGGCGCTCGCCCCAGTCGAGCATTTTAACGAGTATTTCAAAGCCAAACTGAGCGACGAGCGGGCCGACACCGTCGGCGGGCTGGTGATGATGGAACTGGGCCGGCTGCCCAAGGGCGGCGAGACCGTGGATCTGGGCCAATTCCGTTTTCAGGTGCTGCGCGCCGATAACCGGCGGATTCACCTGCTGGAAATGACTCCACGCGACAGTCAGGAAACGGCGCCGCCCGCCGATCAGCCGGAAGGCTGATCGGTAATTGGTATCACTACCCCAGCCGCGAGCACCAGCATGATGAACTGGACCCACACCGCGTTGACCGAGCGACTCGGCATCCGCTATCCCATCATCCAAGCCCCCATGGCCGGCGGACCGGGCACGCCGCGCCTGGTGGCGGCGGTATCCAATGCCGGCGGACTGGGCACCCTGGCCGGCAGCTCTCTGCACCCCGAACCGCTGCGGCAGGCCATCGCCGAAGTGCGCGCCCTCACCGACCGACCGTTCGCCGTCAATCTGGCGGTTGCCGGTCCAGCCAAGGTCGATCCCGTCCGGATTGCCCGCTCCCGGGAACTGCTGGCGCCATACCGCGCCGAATTGGGGCTGCCGCCGGATCCCCCGCCGCCGCCGGATCCCCCGGAATTCGAGGAACAACTGGATGTCCTGCTGCAAGAGCGCGTGCCGGCCCTGAGCTTCATCTTCGGCGCGCCGGATAACGTGTATCTGGATCTGCTGCGGGACGCCGGCATCGTCACCCTGGGCACCGCCACCCACCTGCTGGAGGCCATCGTGCTGGAGGAAAGCAACGTGGATTTCATCATCGCCCAAGGCGCCGAGGCCGGCGGTCATCGCGGCACCTTCGTCGGCCATCCCGAACAGGGTCTGGTCGGCATCCTCACCTTGACGCCGCTGCTGACCAAGCACGTCGCGGTTCCCATCATCGCCGCCGGCGGCATCATGGACGGGCGCGGCATCGCCGCCCTCCGGGTGTTGGGCGCGGCTGGCGTGCAAATGGGCACCGCTTTTCTGGCCTGCCCGGAAAGCGGCGCCCATCCCGCTTACCAGGCGCTGCTACGCCAGGGCAGCGAGATCGCCACCACGCTAAGCCGCGTGTTCACCGGTCGTCACGGCCGGGTGTTGCGCAACCGGTTGGTCGACGAACTGCGCGCCCACGAAGCCGAACTTCCCGGCTTCCCCCTGCAATTGTTGCTGACCCAGGATCTACGCCAAGTCGCCGCCGACCGGGGCTTGACCGATTTCATGGCGCTGTGGGCCGGGCAGGGCTGCCACTTGTGCGAGGATCGCCCGGCGGCCGAACTGATCGGGTCCTGGGTGGAACAGGCGACAGCCTTGCTGGGAAACGGGAACCCGCCAGCGCCGGTCGCCCCGGAACCGGAATCGAAACCGGAGCCGGAATCGAAACCGGAGCCGGAATCACCGCCGGCACTGCCCGAGCCCGATCGGGTCGATCCGCCGTGATCGCGGCCGGCGCTCAGGGCGCTCGCGCCAGCCGGGCGAGGTACTCCGCGCACTCCGCGGCGGGCAACGGCTTGCTGAAGTGATAGCCCTGCGCCACGTCGCAGCCCTGCGCGCCCAAAAACCGTAACTGCTCGGGGGTTTCCACCCCTTCGGCTACGACGGTCAATCGCAAGCTCTTGCCCATCCGGATGATGGCGGTGGCGATAGCGGCATCGTCGGGATCGCCGGGGATGTCCCGAACGAAGGACTGGTCGATCTTGATCCGGCTGACCGGGAAGCGCTTGAGATAGCTCAGACTGGAATAGCCGATGCCGAAATCGTCCACGGCGAATTGCACCCCGCCCGCCCGGAGCCGGCGCATGGTCTCGATCATCTTGTCGGTATCCCGCATCAGCAGGTTCTCGGTGATTTCAAGCTCCAGCCAGCACGGTTCCAGACCGGCGGATTGGAGCGCATCGATCACCTGATTTTCCAGATGGGGCTGCAACCATTGCTTGGCGGACAGATTGACGGCGACCGACAGCGGCGGCAAGCCGGCATCCTGCCAGAGGCGGCCTTGGGCGCACGCGGCGCGTAGGGTCCATTCCCCGATCGGGCCGATCAACCCGGTCTCCTCGGCGACCGGAATGAAGCGGCCCGGCGAAATCAGGCCGCGCCGGGGATGTTGCCAGCGGATCAGTGCTTCCACCCCCACCGGCCGACCGGTCGCCAGTTCGATCTGGGGCTGATAATGCAGCACGAACTCGTCCCGCTCCAAAGCCTGGCGCAGTTCGTTGCTCAGCGTGAAAAGTTCCGACACGCGGGCGTTGAGTTCGGCGGTGAAGAAGGCATAGCCAGCGCGGCCGTCTGCCTTGGCCTGATACATCGCGCTGTCGGCGAAGCGGATCAGGGTCGGCGGATCGGCGGCGTCAAGCGGATAGAGGCTGATGCCGATGCTGGCGGCGACATGCAACATCTGGTGGTCCAGCATGAACGGCGCGCGCAGCGCCTTCAACAAATGCTCAGCCACCCACCCGGCCGCCGCGGGATCGGGGAGATCGGTGAGCACCAGGATAAACTCGTCGCCGCCCTGACGCGCCAGGGTGTCCTCCTGCCGGACGACGTCGCGCAGTCGCCGACCGATCTCTTGCAGCAGTTGGTCGCCCACGCCGTGGCCCTGCGAGTCGTTGATGGTTTTGAAATGATCGAGATCCAGAAACAAGACGCCGACGCAATTCTGCTTGCGCTGAGCGGCGCGAAGTGCCTGAGCCAGGCGATCGAGCAGCAGGGTGCGGTTGGGCAAGCCGGTGAGCGCATCGTGGGTCGCCAAGTGGCGGATGCGATCCTCGGCGTTCTTGCGCTGGTTCTCGCGTTCGAACAAATCCAGGGCAAAGGAAACCTCGCCGGCCAGTCGGGTCAGCAACTCGGTGAGGTCGGCGTTGAAGAAATCTTGCTCGGCCGCATAGGCGCTCAGGCAGCCGACCACCTGATTGTTGCGGCGCAACGGAAACGCCGCGCCGGCCCGAATCGTCAACTCCTCGGCGAGGGGATGCCAAACCTGGGTATTGGGATCGTCCAGAAAATGGTTGCAAACGGCGGGAGCGCCCTGGCGAAACGCGATTCCGGTGGGACCCAAACCCTCGGGCAGGCTGGGGTCGTTGGAAGCGCGGATGTGGGCAAGAGAGTGCCAGTAGCCGGATGCCGCGCCGGCATGGGCCGCCGGCTGGAACACGCCGGTGGCTGGATCGACGAACTCGATCATGACGACCCGGATCTGATCCAGATCGACCACGATACGACAGATTTGCCGAAACAGTTCCTGGGGATCGGAACAGCGCATGATGGCGGCGCTGGTGCGACCGAGCGCAGCGTAGCAATGACTCAGACGCAAGATCTTTTGTTCCGCCTGCTTGAGCGGGGTCATATCGCGGACGGCCGCGACCGTGATCTCGTAGCCCTTATAGGTAAAGTGCCGCACCCACAGATCGGCCGGAAAGATCGTGCCGTCCTTGCGGCGTTGCGGATAGTCGGTGAATCGCTTCGACACGGTGCGCGGCATTTCGCCGTTGGTGCCGTTCCCGGTGGCCAGATCGCGGTCCCGCAACGCCAACAGTTCGTCCCGGCTGTAACCGTACAATTTGCAGGCCGCCGGGTTGACGTCGAGGATGCGCCCGTCGCGGTTGTCCAGCATCAGGATCGCGTCGCCGACGGCGGCGAACACGTTGCGGTATTTCAGTTCGCTGGCGCGCAGCGCCGCCTCGATCTTCTTGCGCCGGGTGATGTCTTCCTTGACCGCGACGAAGTGGGTGATGGCGCCGCTGTCGTCGCGGATGGGGGCGATCGAGGCCAATTCCCAATACAGGGTCCCGTCCTTGCGTCGGTTGTGGAATTCGCCCCGCCATTCGCCGCCGCTGGCGATAGTTTGCCACAGCCGCGCGTATTGTTCGGGCGTGGTCTTGCCCGATTTGAGGAGGCGCGGGTTGGCGCCGATGGCCTCGGCGCAGGCATAGCCGGTGGTTTCGGCGAACTTCGGATTGACGTACTCGATGACGCCGGCGCGGTCGGTGATGACGACGGTGTTGGGGCTGTGCTCGATGGCGCGGGAAAAGAGCCGCAGCATCTGTTCCGCTTGGCGCCGTTCCTGGACTTCCGCCGCCAGTTGTTGTTGCTGCTGGAAAAAATCCCGGACCAGTCGGGCCAGTTGACCGAATTCGGCGTTCTGGTTTACCAGGGGGGCCAGCAGGGCGGGATCGCGGGCGCGCAGGCTGCGAATCAGGCGGTCCAGCGGCTTATGCACCTCGTGTAGCAGCGCGACCATCAGACCGATCAGCAACAGCAGGTCGTAAAGAATGAGCCGCTCGGGTTCGACGGGTTCCAAAGCCAATGTTCCGACCGCGAACAAGGCGATCGCCAGGATCAGCATCCCGAGGATGCGAAACCGGATTGCGCCGATCAACGCTTTCATGGTGGAACTCCACGCCGCGAGGTCGTGGTCCAGGCGGGCCGCGGCCGCGGCCGGTAGCCGAACCAGGCATCGATGCTGTACAAGGCGAGCGCCAGCCAGATACAACCGAACGCGGCCAAATGAATCGGGGTGAACGGTTCGCGGTAGAGCGCGACCGCCAGCAGGAATTGCAGGGTCGGGGTCAGGTACTGAATCAAGCCGACGGTGGACAGGCGCAACAGTCGGGTGGCTTGCAGGAACAGCAGCAAGGGCGCGACGGTGACCGGGCCGGCGGCCAGCAGCAACAGATCGGTTTGCCCGTTCGCGCCGCCGAGCGCGCCGCCGCCGCGCGCCGCCAAGCCCGCCAGGAACACCAGGGCGAGGGGCGCCAGCAGCACGGTTTCCACGCATAAACCCAGGGTCGCGGCATGTCCCGCCTTCTTGCGCAGTAGCCCATAACCGCCAAAGCTGAGCGCCAGGGTCAGGGAAATCCAGGGCAACACGCCGTGGCCGACCACCAGGACCAGCACGCCGGCGGCGGCGAGGGCGACCGCGCTCCATTGGCGCGGATTCAGCCGTTCGCGCAGGAACAGCACGCCCAGCAGCACGTTGACCAGGGGATTGATGTAATAGCCGAGGCTGGCCTCCAGAATCCGCCCATGCTGCACCGCCCAGATGTACAGCAGCCAGTTACCGGAAATCAGCAGGGCCGTCACCAAGTAGAAGCACAGGCGGCGCGGGTCGCGGAATTCGGCCCGCAAGGCCGACCATTGCCCTTGCGCCAGGATCAGCCCCACCAGCAGCACGGCGGACCACAGCACGCGGTGCGCCAGTACCTCCAGGGCCGGGACATGGCCGAGCGTCTTGAAATAAATGGGAAACGCCCCCCAGACGCCAAAACAGCCCAGGGCACTCGCCACGCCGACCAGGGAAGCGTCGGGGGGACGAGGAGAAGTTGGCGAGGCGGGTTGGGTCATGCGCGCGTTGTCCGCCGCTCAACCGGCCAGCGCACCGATGGCCCGTCCGCCGGCCAGCGCCGCCAGCAGCAGGAACAGCGCGCCGCTGACCCGGTGCAGCAGGGGCAGCGGCAGCCGTTGCAACACCGTGCGGCCGGCCAGGACGCCCAGCGCCGAGACCGCCGCCAAGCCCAGCGTGCCGCCGACCCAGACCGGCGTCGCCGCCTGGGTGCTGGCCAGACCCGCCACGGCCAGTTGAGTTTTGTCCCCCAGTTCCGCCAGAAAGATCAGACCGAAGGTGGACAGCAGCACGCCCCGGCTGCTTTGCTCCTTGACCTCGACCGTTTCTCCGCCCGCGTCGCGCAGGGCTTTGACGCCGAACGCCGCGAACAGAACCGCCACGACCGCCGCCGTCAACCCTTCCGGCAGCCAAGCGGCGACGGAGGCGCCGAACAGGACCGCCAGCAGATTCAACAGCGCGAACGCCAGCACCGTGCCGCTCAGCACCGGCATCGGGGGATGACGGGCGGCCAGCGTCATGCAAACCAGTTGGGTTTTGTCGCCCAGTTCGGCCAGAGCGACCAGCCCCAGCGTAGTGGAGGCAGTGACGAAAAATTCACTCATCGAAAAAAGCCCGGCCATCGAGGGCGGGTACGAGGCGGCCCGGTGGTCCGGCCAGGAACGCATGATTGTTTGTTTTCTTAATAAACATGCATGATTGTTGGTTTTCTTAATAAGCATGATAGTAAACAATCCAGCTTCCAGCACGGGATTATTGGCCATCCCCCCCTAGTTGATCTACACTTGAAACCAATGACAACCCTGGGAGACAACTTCATGCGACGGTTCCTGCTTCTGTTCCTGATCCCGCCGGCGCTGGCGAGCGCGGACAGCATCCGCTGCGGTGGCTATCTGGTGAACACCGGTGATTCCCAGTCGCGGGTGCTGGAAGTTTGCGGCGAGCCGCAGAGCGCCCGGCAGGATGGTTTTATCGAGCAGGTGGTGCGCCGGAACGACGGCAATATGATAGTCAGTCCGGTCTCGCCCAATCCCTATCCCAGCCCGCCCACCTACGAAATCGAGTCCCGCCAGGTGACTCCGGTCTACAAGTGGGAATACGATCTGGGACGCGGCACCTTTCTGAAAATCCTCACCTTCCACGGCGATACGCTGGTGGACATCGCCGACGGTCCCCGGCAGTAGCGTCGCGCGCCGGTCGGATGAGGGCGCGCCCTCACTCCAGCTTCGGTGGCGCCGGCTTCAGCACCAAGCCACCGAGCGGCGGCAGGTCGAGGATGATGGAGAAGGGGAAGCCGTGGCTGGAATACGCTTCCGCGCTGGCCTTGCCGCCCGGCTGGGTGAGACCGGAACCGCCGTACATCCGGGCATCGCTGTTCAACAACTCCCGATATTCGACCGGATAAGGCACGCCGATCCGGTAGTGCGGGCGCGGCGCATCGGAGAAGTTCAGCACCAGCACCAGGGCATCGCGCGGGTCGCGGGCCTTGCGCACGAAAGCCAGCACGCCGGTCTCGGCCGCGCCCGCGTCCAGCCACTCGAAGCCGGCAGCGTGAAAATCCACCTGATGCAGCGCCGGCTCCCGCGCGTACAGCGCGTTGAGATCGGCCACGAACCGTTGCAGACCCTGATGCTGGGGTTTACCGCGCGGCAGTTCCCACTCCAGGCCGGCATCATGGTTCCATTCGCTGGGCTGGCCAAACTCCCCGCCCATGAACAGCAGTTTCTTGCCGGGATGGCCGTACATGAAGGCGTACAGCAGCCGCAGGTTAGCGAACTGCTCCCGCTCGGCGCCGGGCATCTTGCCCAGCAGCGACTTCTTCAGATGCACCACCTCGTCGTGCGACAGCGACAGGATGAAGTTCTCGCTGAAGGCGTAGACGATGCCGAAGGCCAGCTTGTGGTGGTGGTGGCGGCGATGGACCGGCGCCTGCTGCATGTAGGACAGCACATCGTGCATCCAGCCCATGTTCCACTTGAAGCCGAACCCCAGCCCGCCGACGTCGGTGGGCCGCGACACGTTCGGCCAAGCGGTGGATTCCTCGGCGATCATCATCACGCCGGGGTGTTGGGCGTGGACCACGGCGTTGGTGTGCTTGATGAACTCGATCGCTTCCAGGTTTTCGTTGCCGCCGTATTTGTTCGGAATCCAGTCCTTCTTGGAGTAATCCAGGTACAGCATCGAGGCCACCGCGTCCACCCGCAGTCCGTCGAAGTGGAAGGTCTCCAGCCAGTACAGGGCGTTGGCGATCAGGAAGTTTTCGACCTCGTGGCGACCGTAGTTGAAAATCAGCGTGCCCCAATCGGGGTGCTCGCCCTGGCGCGGATCGGCGTGCTCGTAGACGCAGGTGCCGTCGAACCAAGCCATGGCGTGGGCGTCCTTGGGGAAATGCGCCGGCACCCAGTCCAGAATCACCCCGATGTTATGCTGGTGGCAGCGGTCGATCAGTTCCATCAAATCTTCCGGCCGACCGTAGCGGGCGGTCGGGGCGTAGAAGTTGGAAATCTGATAACCCCAGGACGGACCGTAGGGATGCTCGGCCAGCGGCAAAAATTCGATGTGGGTGAAGCCCATCTCCAGCACGTAGGGAATCAACTGATCGGCCAGTTCCCGATAAGACAGGAACTCGCCGTCCGCCTTGTGTCGCCAGGAACCGGCATGGACCTCGTAAATGGCGACCGGCTGTTCCCAGGCGTTGTTCCTTGCCCGCTGCCGCATCCACTCGCCATCGCGCCACCGGTGTTTGCCGACCGGGTCGTAGACCACGCTGGCGGTGCCGGGCGGAACCTCGGTATGGAAGGCAAAGGGGTCGATCTTCAGGAACAGGTTGCCGTTGCGAGCCAGAATTTCGAACTGGTACAGATCGCCTTCGCCGAGACCGGGAACGAACAGCTCCCAGATTCCGGAACCCGGCCGCAACCGCATCGGGTGGCGGCGCCCGTCCCAGTGGTTGAAGGCGCCGACCACGCTGACCCGTTGGGCGTTGGGCGCCCAGACCGCGAAGTTGACTCCAGCGACTCCCTTCACCGTGCAGACATGCGCGCCGAGTTTCTCGAAAATCCGGTAGTGATTTCCCTCGGCGAACAAATAGCAGTCCTGGTCACCGAGAATCGAGAACGCAAACGCATAAGGGTCCTCGAAGATCCGCGTCTGACCGTGCTCGGTCGCGCTCAACCGGTAGCGCAGCGCCTCCGGCTTGGCGGCGATGATCGTTTCGAACAGCCCACCGTCATGGACCCGTTGCAGCGGATACAGCAGTTGCGGCCGGTCCTCGCGCAGCAGGCAGGACGATTCCGCGTCCAGCAACAGGGCGCGGACCACGGCCAGGCCCGATTCTCCAGCCAGCGGATGCGGTCCCAACACGGCATGGGGATCGGCATGCCGCCCCTGGATCAGGTTGGCGCTCTCCGCCGTCGCCAGCGTCGGCGCGACGAGGGGTTCCCGCAACAGAAAGCGCAATCCCGCCCCCGCGCTCTGCCCTTCCAGTCGCGCGGTATGGGTGCGGACATCGGCGCACAATGCGTCCACATGATAGATCTGCCGCCAGAACAGTGCGTTGGCCAGCAGGAAGTTGCGGACTTCGGGCCGTTCCAGATCGAACGCCAGCAAGGTGGGCTGATTCGGTACGTCGGCGTCGTAAAGCCGCGCGCCGTCAAACCAGCTTAGCTCCTGCCCTTCGCGCGGAAGCAATGGCGGAATCCAGTCGAGAATGACGCCGATGTCGCTTTGGTGGCAGGCGTCGATGAACGCCATCAACTCCTCGGGCTGGCCATAACGCGGATTGGGCGCGTAGTAACTGGCCACCGTCTCGCCGTCGGCCCAGAACGCCAGTTCGACATGGGTGAAGCCCCGCTCCAGCAGGTGCGGCAGGACGATTTCCTTCAACTGGCCGTAGGAGGAAACCCGCTCGGGTCCCGCGCTGGCGGTCTCGCCGAGCGTGACCGGGTGAATCGCAACCGGCAATTCCCAACCGGGCGCTTCCATGGCGCGCGCCATCCAGGAACCATCGCCCCAGTCGTGGCGACGCTGGATATCGTAGGTGAACGCGGCGGTCTTGGGATAAACCTCGGTCTGGAAGGCCAGCGGGTCGGTCTTGAGGAACACCGCGCCTTCCGCGCTGCGGATCTCGTATTTGTACAGTTCGCCCAAGCCGAGGTCGGGGATGAACAGTTCCCACACGCCGGATTCGTGCCGCTCCATCGGATGGCGGCGGCCGTCCCACTGGTTGAAGGTTCCGACCACGCTGACCCGACTGGCGTGGGGCGCCCAGAGAGCGAAATTGACGCCCATGACGCTTTCCTTCACCCACTGGTGGGCGCCCAGCTTGGCGAACAGGCTTTCCAGGGTTCCCCGCCGCAGCGCTTGGCTATCGGCGGCGCTGAAGGACGGTTCGTGAATGGCGTAGGGGTCGTGGAAAGTGACGGACTGGCCGCTGGCGTCGATGGCGACCAGCCGGTACTCCAGTTTCCTGACGCCGGGAAAGCGGGCGGCGAACAGGCCATCCGACTGCGGTCGCCGCATCTCGCGTTTGCCGGTTCCATCGGCTGGCAGCACGTAGGCGCGTTCGGCCCACGGCAGGAAGGCGCGAACGATCAGCGCCCGTTCCCCTTCAACGTAGTGAGGCCCCAGAATCGCGTAAGGCGCGTCATGGCGCAACTCGATGATTTTCCGAATCTGTTCTTCCAGCATTGCCCTTCCCTTCATTGGTTGTGCCGCTGTCGGGATAACATAACAAATTTGCGGGTTTATTTAGAACAGATTCGCCCCGTTCAGGCGTAAAGAAGGCGGGAAAACGAGGTGCGGGCCACAAAAATTACAAGGGCGACGCCCGTCCGGGGGTCGCCCCTGCTGATCGCGGATGGGTGGATTATTGCGCGGGCTGAGCCTGGCCCCCCTCTGGGCCGCGCATCATCCGGCGCGTCGGCCGGTCGGTGAAGAACTTGTCCATGATCTGCTTCTGCTCCGGATCAAGCACGGCGTAGAGATCGCCAGCAGCCTTCACCATGGTTTTCATGCTCGCCAGTCGTTGCTCCATGGCCTGCACCCGCTCCTCGAAATGGGCCATGGCGGTGGTTTCCCTGTCGCGCATCTCCTGCCGAATCTTCATCTTTTCAGCGTGATGGGCGTCCTGGGCCGCGAGCAACCCCTTCCATGCGGCCTGTTGCTCGGGCTTCAGCTTGAGCCGCGCCTCCAGCAATTCCATTCGCTCGGCATGGAACTGTTGCATCCTCTCCATCCGGTGTCCGGGGCCGCCGCCCATCGAACCGCGTCCCATCCCCGAACCGCCACCCATCATCGGGCAATCTTCCATGCCGCCGCCCATCGGGCCGTAACCGCCCCAAGGGCCGGCGAACGCTATGGTGGTCAACCCCAGACCCGCGACTGTGGCGGCGATCAACAGGCGTTTGCGTAGCGTCTTCATCTTCGATTCCTCATGTTGGCTTACTTCGGAGGCTATTAGACACCGCGCATGTAACCGGGATTTTGCCGGAAAAGGGATTTTGTAACGATTTGTACGAGGCCGGCGTCGTAGTCGTTTCGTGTTCCTCCAACGGGGGAGTGCTCGACCGGATTGATCGGCGCGGGGGTTTGAAAGAGAGTTACGGGTCGCCCAAACGCAAACACCTGCGCGGCCATGGGTCGGCAATACACGGGTCGGCAATAACATTTTTTGCTAGAATCCATGATAAAAATAATGGCATAGCCAACAACAACCCCATGAGGCCCCCATGTTGCACGCCGACCTGCCCGTGATTTCCGCCGCTCTGCGCCTCTCCCACCGCCCAGCCGTGCTGGCGCTGGCGCTACTGGCCTTGGTCATCGGGTTGGCCTGCATGACCAGACCGGCGCAGGCGGCCACCCTCATCGTTGCCGATCTCAATGACGGTGGCGCCGGCTCACTGCGACAGGCCATTGTTAATGCGAATGCAGGCGACACGATTACGTTTGATAACACGCTCTCCGGTCAGACGATCACCCTGACTTCCGGCCAATTGAGCATCACGCAAAGCCTCACCATCGACGGCGACCTGAACGACGATGGCGTGCCGGACATCACCATCAGTGGCAATAACCTCAGCCGAGTGTTCAAAATCAATACCACCAACCCGGACACGGCTACCCTGGAGGGATTGAATATCACGAATGGTAATAGCCCCGGCGGCGGCGGGATTCTTGCCTCTGGTGGAACCCTGACGGTCACCCACAGCACCGTGTCGGGGAATAGCGTCATCGGCGGCAGCGGCAGCACCGGCGGTGGCGGGATTTATGCTGTTGGTGCAACCCTGACGGTGATCCACAGCACCGTGTCGGGAAATAGCGTGGGCGACGGCGGCATCGGCGGTGGCGGGATTTATGCCGTTGCTGGAACCCTGACGGTCACCCACAGCACCGTGTCGGGGAATAGTGGCGGCTTTGACGGTCACGGCGGCGGGATTTATGCCGTTGATGGAACCCTGACGGTCACCAACAGTACGCTGGCGTCGAATTCAGCCTCTAGCGGCGGGGCGCTCTACATCGATTCAAATGCGAGCGTCACCAACGTCACCTTCAGCCGCAACTCCGCGACTGACAGTGGTGGGGCTATGTTAACGGGTTCAACTCTGACGCTGACCAACGTCATCCTGTAGGGCAACACGGCGCCCAACGGCCCCCAGATGTTCAATTTCAACACCATACCTACCGTCACCTTTAGCGCATCCGATTACCCACAAATCCCAACTCATTGTTAAGATGTAATTTTTCATCAAGCGTCAGACGTGTGGCATGAGTTGGGCACAAGTAGAGTTTCACGATCTAGCGTTGGGAGATGCGCGGCGGACCCAGCGCTTGATCCGGTTGGTGGACGATCGGTCGGCCCAGCCGACCGGGAGCATCCCGCGGGCCTGCGGGGGCTGGCCGGAGACCAAAGCGGCCTATCGGTTGCTGGACAATCCGGCGGTGGAATGGCGGGAGATTCTGGACGTCCATACCCCGCGGACGGTGGCGCGGCTGGCCGGTCAGGCGGTGGTGTTGTGCATTCAGGACACGACGGAACTGGATTTCACCACGCAGCCGGGGATTGCCGGGCTGGGCCGGTTGAGCTACGCGGCTCAGCCCGGCTTGTACATGCATCCGACCCTGGCGGTGACGCCGGCGGGGCTGACATTGGGGGTGCTCGACGCGTGGCTGTGGGCGCGCAAACCCAAAGACCAGCCCGACGTCAAGGAAAGCACCCGCTGGATCGAAGGCTACGAAATCGTGGCCGATCTGGCGGAAACCGTGCCCGCCACCCGGCTGGTGTACGTGGCGGATCGGGAAGGCGACCTGCGGGCGCTGATCGATGCGGCGACGCGGCGCGGCCCGCTGGCGGACGGGCTGGTCCGATCCAAGCGCCACTGCAAGACCACCACGGGCGCGAAACTGTGGGATCGACTGGCGCAGAGCGACCCGCTGGGGGAGGTCGAATTCACCCTGCCGGCCGCCCCGGACCGCCCGGCTCGTCCGGTGCGGCAAACGCTGTATCGGACCGTGGTGACGCTGCCGGCGCATCACGGCCAACCCGCCGTAACCGTGCCGGCGATCCTGGTGCGGGAAGAACAGCCGCCGGTGGGGGAGAAGGCGCTTGAGTGGCGGCGGCTGACCAACCGGACGGCGGACACGCTCGAGGCGGTGGCGCAACTCGTGGATGGGTATCGGCGGTGCTGGCTGGTGGAAATTTTCTTCCGGATTTGGAAATCGGGCTGCCGGGTCGAGGCCCTGCAACTGGGCGCCCTGGAGCGGTTGGAACGGGCCTTGGTGATTTACCTGATCATTGCCTGGCGGATCCTGCACTTGGTCACCTGGGGCCGGGATTGCCCAAAGCTGCCCTGCGACGTGGTGTTCGATCCCGAGGAATGGCAGGCCGCCTGGATCGTCGCCCACCGGACTAAACCCCCGGAAACCCCACCCGGGAAGCCCGGCCATTGACGCCGGAACCAACACAGGAGCGCCGAGCGACGATATTCGCGGCCTGCCCCGACCCTTCAATACCACCACAGACATCGGCGCTTACGAATGGCAAGGACTCACCCTGAGCAAGAGTGGCGGGGATAACCAAAGCACGCCGATCAACACCGCCTTTGCCAACCCCCTGATCGTCACGGTCAGCAGCGCCGCGCCATCGGCCCAAGCCGAACCAGTGACCGGCGCGCAAGTCACTTTTACTGCCCCGGCCTCGGGTTCCAGCGCTGCTTTGAACCCCACCAGCCCGGTGACCGTCACATGCAGCGGTTCGCCCGCAGTCTGTACCGCCTCGGTGGCCGCCACAGCCAACGGCACGGCGGGGACCTACGCCGTCAACGCCAGCGCAGCGGGGGCGACCCCCGTCGCGTTCAGCTTGACCAATAGCCCGGCGTCAGCGACCATGACCTTAAGCGATCTTGGCCCTTACACCTACGACGGCACCGCCAAGAGCGCCACCTGCACCACCAACCCTAGCATAGCAACCAGCATCACCTACGACGGTTCGACCACTCCGCCCACGAATGCCGGTAGCTACGCCGTGGTTTGCACGGTGACGGATCCCAACTACACCGGCTCCGCCAACGGCACGCTCACCATCGCCAAGGCCGGCCAGACTATTACCTTCACCCCCCCGGCTTCGGGCGCGGTCGGCGGCAGCGCCACGCTGAGCGCCACCGGCGGTAATTCCGGCAACCCGGTCACTTTCGCCAGCCAGACCGGCAGTATTTGCAGCGTCAGCGGCGCCACGGTCAGCTACTTGGCGGCAGGCGCCTGCACGATGCGCGCCAGCCAAGCCGACAACGCCAACTACAACGCCGCGCCGGATGTGGATCGCAACATTGCGATCGGCGGCGCGCCCGCCGATATTCCCACTTTGAGCGAATGGGCCCTGCTGTTGCTTACTGGCCTATTCGGCCTGTTCGGAATACGGCGGTGGCGGCGAACGTAACACCAATTCTCGTTAGGCTTGGCGATTTTACAGCCATAAATCACGATGGATGCGGTCCATACCTCACCGCATCCTACGGCACTGAGGAATCGGAAAAAAACCGGTTTATTTGGGCGGTCGGTCCTGTAACGATTTGTTATTTGTCGCAGCTTCCAGGAAATCACCGTAATTCTTTGGGCAGCGCGAACACTACATGCTCCTCCCGCCCCGTGCTTTCCGTCACCGCCGTGGCGCCCAGTTCCCGCAGGCGGGCGATCACCTGCTGCACCAGCACCTCGGGCGCCGAAGCGCCGGCGGTTACGCCGATGGCGGTTTTCCCGGCCAGCCAGACCGGGTCGATATCCCCGGGTCCGTCGATCAGCCAGGCAGGTGTGCCTTCCTTCCCGGCCAGTTCCCGCAGCCGGTTGGAGTTGGAACTGTTGCGCGAGCCCACCACCAGCAGCAACTGGCAGCGCCGCGACAGGTCCTTGACCGCGTCCTGCCGGTTCTGGGTGGCGTAGCAGATATCGTCCTTGCGCGGCCCCTGGATCGCTGGAAAGCGCGCGCGCAGGGCGGCGACGATTCGCGCGGTGTCGTCCACCGACAGGGTGGTCTGGGTGACGTAGGCCAGCTCGGTGGGATCGCGCACCGCCAGCGCCGCCACGTCCTCGACCGTCTCCACCAGATACATCCGCCCGCCCTGGCTCTCGTCGTACTGGCCCCTGGTGCCCTCGACCTCCGGGTGGCCGGCATGACCGATCAGGATCACCTCGCGGCCCGCGCGAGCATGGCGGCTGACTTCCAGGTGGACCTTGGTGACCAGCGGACAGGTGGCGTCGAACACCTTGAGGCCGCGCCGCGTCGCCTGCTCCTGTACCGTCCGCGATACCCCGTGGGCGCTGAAGATCACCGTCGCGCCGTTTGGAACCTCGTTCAGTTCTTCGACGAACACCGCCCCTCGCTGGCGAAGGTCATCGACGACGAAGCGGTTATGCACGACTTCGTGGCGCACATAGATCGGCGCGCCAAACAGTGCCAGCGCCCGTTCGACGATGCCGATGGCCCGGTCCACCCCGGCGCAGAAGCCACGCGGATTGGCCAGATGGATATGCACGCTCATGCGGGTCTCCTGGAAAAAGGTGACGCGGATCAGGCGTCTCCGGACGGATGCTTCAGGTCGCCGGCATTCCGGGACCACAGGCTGTCCAGCACCAGCAACACCGCGCCGACGGTGATGGCCGAATCGGCGATGTTGAAGGCCGGAAAATACCAACGGTCGTAATAGAGTTGGATAAAGTCGATCACCTGCCCCAGCCAGGCCCGGTCGATCAGGTTGCCGACCGCCCCGCCCAGAATCAGCGCCAGGGCCGCCGCCAGCCATTGTTCCCCGGGCTTGAGCCGCCACAGCCAGACGATCAGACCGATGCTGACCGTCGCGCCCAGCCCCAGAAAGAACCAGCGCTGCCAGCCGCCGGCGCCGGCCAGAAAGCTGAAGGCGGCGCCGGTGTTGTAGGTCAGCATCAGGTTGAACGAGGGCAGCACCGGCACCGGCTGGTGCATGGTCAGAAAGGTCTCGGCGAGGAATTTGGTGGCCTGATCCAGCACGATGACAAGGGCGCTGAGCCACCCCCATTGTTTTAGCATGAGAGATTCCAGGTATAACCGTCCACTATTCCATACTCCATTAAACGAATTTTCTCTCTTCCCCCGCCCCGAACGCATTGTCCACACAGCGCCCGCACAGTTCGGGGTGTTCGGCGTTCCGGCCTACATCCTCGCGGTGATGCCAGCAGCGGACGCACTTAGCATGGGCGCTGGGCGTCACCTGGATCACAAGCGACTGGCCGTTGACCGCAACCGGAGCCGCGGCGGTGGGTGCTTCGGTCAGCGGCTGAACCCGAACGTAGGACGTAATGAAGAAGAACCGCAATTCATTGCCGATTCGCCCCAAATCCCCAGCCAAGTTCCCATCGCAATACAAGTCCACCTCCGCGTCCAGCCCGGAGCCGATGCTGCCCGCGACCCGCAGCTTTTCCAGTTCCTTGCTGACGGCCTCGCGCACCGCGATCAGCCGGTCCCAGTAGGCGGCGTTCAGCGGTTCGTCGTCGCCGACCGCGAACAGCCCGGTATACCAGGTGGTCAGGAAGACTGACGGCCCGCGCTCGCCGGGGAGGTTCCGCCAGATTTCCTCGGCGGTGAAGCTCAGGATCGGCGCCAGCCAGCGGGTCATCGCTTCCAGGATGTGATACATCGCGGTCTGCGCCGAGCGGCGGGCGATGCTGTCGCGCCCGGTGGTGTACTGCCGATCCTTGATGATGTCCAGATACAGGCTGCCCAGGTCCACCGAACAGAAGTTGTGAATCTTCTGGTAGATCAGATGGAACAGGTACTGGTCGTAAGCCTCCAGAATCTCCTCCTGCAAGCGGCGGGTGCGATCCACCGCCCAGCGGTCCAGCGCCAGCATCCGCTCCGGCGGCAGCAGGTCGCGGGTGGGATCGAAGCCATTCAGATTGGCCAGCAGGAAGCGGGCGGTGTTGCGCATCCGCCGGTAGGAATCGGCCATGCGCTTGAGAATCTCGTCGGAAACGCCCATCTCGCCGCGATAGTCGGTCGCCGCCACCCACAACCGCAGCACGTCGGCTCCCAGCGAGTTCACCACCTTCTGCGGCGCGATGACGTTGCCCAGCGACTTGGACATCTTGCGGCCCTGGGCGTCCACGGTGAAGCCGTGGGTCAGCAGCCCCTTGTACGGCGCGACGCCGCGCATCGCCACCGATGCCAGTAATGAGGACTGGAACCAGCCGCGATGCTGGTCGGAGCCTTCCAGATACAGTTCCGCCGGGAAATGCAGTTCCGGACGCCGGTCCAGCACCGAGAAGTGGGTGGTGCCAGAATCGAACCATACGTCCAGCGTGTCGGTGATCTTGTGGTAATCCGCCGCGTCCGCGCCCAGCAGTTCCGCCGGGTCGAGTTCGAACCAGGCGTCAATGCCGCCCTGTTCGATGCGTTGCGCCGCCTGTTCCATCAATTCCAGGGTGTTCGGATGCAGTTCGCCGGTTTGTTGGTGGGTGAACAGCGCAATGGGTACGCCCCAGTAGCGTTGCCGGGACACGCACCAGTCCGGGCGGTTGGTCACCATGCCCTGAATCCGCGCCTCGCCCCAGTCCGGGGTGAAGCGGAGCTTTTTGATCTCGGTCAGGGCCTGGGCGCGCAGGGTGTGCGGGTGATCCATGCCGATGAACCATTGCGCGGTGGCGCGGAAGATCACTGGGGTCTTGTGCCGCCAGCAGTGCGGATAGCTGTGTTTCAGCCGGGCGACGCGAAGCAGTTTGCCATACACCTTGAGCGTGTCGATCACCCGCTCGTTGGCGGCGAACACGTGCAGGCCGGCGAACAGCGGGGTGTCGGGCAGGAACCGGCCATCCGGCCCCACCGGGTTGTCCACCGGCAGGCCGTAGCGCGAGCCGACCACGTAATCCTCCTGCCCGTGGGCCGGAGCCGTGTGGACTGCGCCGGTGCCGGCGTCGGTGGTGACGTGATCGCCGAGGATGACCGGTACCTCCCGGTCGTGGAACGGATGGCGCAGGGCCAGCCCTTCCAGTTCGGCGCCCGGCCCATAAGCGATCACTCGGTAACTTTCGACCTGCCAGCGGGCCAGCGAGTCCTTGAGCAGCGGCTCGGCGACCAGCAATCGCTCCTGGCCCCGGTCGGTCTCGACTTGCGCGACCACGTATTCCAGTCCCGGATTGACCGCCACCGCCTGGTTGGCGGGCAGGGTCCACGGCGTGGTGGTCCAGATCACCACGGCCAGCGGCCCCTTGCCTTCGTGGCCCTCGACGTGGTGCAGCCGGGCCATCAGCGACTCGGGGTCCACCACCGCGAAGCGCACGTCGATGGCTAGCGCGTCGCGGTCCTCGTATTCCACCTCGGCCTCGGCCAGCGCCGACCCGCAATCAATGCACCAGTACACCGGCTTGGAGCCACGGTACAAATGGCCGTTGGCGATGATCCGCGCCAGCGACCGCACGATGTCGGCCTCGGCGCGGAAGTCCATGGTCAGATACGGCCTTTCCCAGTCGCCCAGCACGCCCAGCCGCTGAAAATCGGCGCTCTGGCTGGCGATCTGCTCGGCAGCGAAGGCGCGGCAGGCGGTGCGGAACTGGCGGGCGTCCACCTTCACCCCGACCTTGCCCAGCTTCTTTTCCACCACCTGCTCGATGGGCAGACCGTGGCAGTCCCAGCCCGGCACATAGGGCGCGTCGAAGCCGCTCAGGGTCCGGGATTTGACGATGATGTCCTTGAGCACTTTGTTGACGGCGTGGCCGATGTGAATCACCCCATTGGCGTAGGGCGGACCGTCGTGCAGCACGAACCTGGGCCGGCCGGCGAATTCGATGCGCTGCCGCTGGTACAAGTCCAGTTCCCGCCAGTAACGTAGCAGCTCCGGCTCGCGTTTGGCGAGATCGGCCTTCATCGGAAAGGCGGTCTGGGGAAGATTGAGGGTGTCTTTGTAATCGGCCACGATAAACCTCTGATAAAACCGGTGCTCAGAAACCCCTGATCGCGCCAGGGGTAGCGGGTGAGGGGTGAGGGGATGGCAGGATGCCTCGCGCGGCGAACCAAACCCGGGCCGCGTGCTCGTCCCGCTGAATCTGCGCTTGCAAAGCCGCCAGGGAATCAAAGCGCTGTTCCGGGCGAAGATAGTGCAGGAAGTCCACCTTGACATGCTGGCCGTAGAGATCGCCCTGAAAATCGAGCAGATGGACTTCCAGACGCTCGCGCTCGCCTTCGACCGTCGGGCGGCGGCCGACATTGGCGATGCCAGGCCACGGTCGCAGATCGGGGCCACTCAGCAGTACGGCATAGACGCCGTAAACCGGGGTGACTCGGCGGTGCAGATGGATATTGGCGGTGGGGAAACCGAGGGTGCGGCCACGGCGGTCGCCATGCGCCACCCGCCCGCACATGTCGTAGGGTCGGCCCAACAGCCGCGCCGCCAGTTCCAGATCGCCCTGGGCCAGCGCTTGGCGGACCCGGGTGCTGCTGACCCGTTCGCCGTCCAAAATGTAGCTGTGGTTGTCGGTCACCTCGAAACCGTGCCGCTGGCCCGCTTCGACCAGCATGGCGAAATCGCCGGCGCGACGATGGCCGAAGCGGAAATCGTCGCCGATCACCAGATAGCGGATGCCCAGCCGCTGGACCAGCAAATCCTCGATGAACCGTTCGGCCGGCGATGCCGCCAACCGGTGGTCGAATTCCAGGCACAGCACTCGTTCGATGCCCAGTCCATCCAGCGCCAGCAGTTTTTCCCGCAACCGCATCAGTCGGGCCGGCGGCGCCTTGGGACCGGCGAAGAATTCCTGCGGCTGCGGTTCGAAGGTGATGACCAGTCGAGGCAGGCGCAGGCGCGCGGCCTGCTTGGCCAATTGAGCGAGGATCGTTCGATGGCCGAGATGCACGCCATCAAAATTGCCAATCGTGGCGACGCAGCCCCGGTGGCGGGGCCGCAAATTATGTTGACCGCGAATCAGTTCCATGCCGGCTTTCAGGTTTCAATCCGCGCCCACCCATTACGGCAAGCGAATCGTAGCGAGTAAAAAGCGGCATTATAGGGATAATTGGCGGCTTCTTGACACCACGCCAGCACGCGCTGGCGCGGAACGCCGGTTCGTCGCACCGTTCGGCGACGGGGGCGCACGAACTACCAAAAAGTTCTTTTGAATTCGTCCCTGAATTTCCGCAATCCTTGCTTGAATGCACCGCCTTGCGCTGCCGGTTGATTCGGCCAGTTGGCCCGGTTCCCGCTACTGGCGCCTGCCGTTGTCCGTTTATGTGGGATCGTCCTGCCGTGGTTTATCGCCACTGAACGGGTTAAGCGCAGCGTATTTTTTTTCACCGGCGGCTGAACCACCTGGTTAGCTTGGAGGGCCTGGAGGGGGGGCGGGCCACCAGGATCGACTGGGTGATCAGTTTGCAGTTCCAGCTTTAGCACCACATTTAAATCAGCATCGGTGATCGTGATCATGTTTCGTTGGGTCTGATAGCCAGGGCAGGCAATTTCAATTTGATAGACGCCTGCTTCCAGTTTCATCCCCGGTTGATAAGGCTTCTGGACGTTCAGGATGTTGATAACGCTGATTTTGGATTTGGGCGGGTCGACGTCGACCATGAGCGCATAGAGGGCCTTTTCCAGGTTAATCAGCAGGGTCACATCGTTTTGAGCCATCTTTGCACGGGCTTTTTGCGTGACGTAACCGGGATGGCTGACTTCGATTTCATAAGCGCCGGTGGGCAGCCGTATCCCCGCTTGATAGGGTTGGCCGACATTCAGCAGCCTGACCGTGGCGTTGGCGGGTTCGGTCTTGACCGTCAAGGCACGCCAGGATTGCGGCGCGGAAACCGGCGTGGTCGTAACCGACATCACCAGTTTGTCCAGTTTGACCTGGACTGCGTCAATATCCTTATCTTCGATCTCGCCGCTGCGCAGGACGGTGCCGGTGCGGGTGTCGATCAGACGCGCCGTGACCCTGACCCGATCTCCCAAGCGGCTGACCGTGCCGGTCACGATGCCATGAATGCCATACAGCTTTCCCAACTGCATGGCCGTTTCGGCATCGATGGGGCCGATCGAACCGAAGGGGTTGTTTTTGGCGATCTTGGCGATGGCGCTCAGGGACATGCGGTCCTTGAGGGCGAAATAGCCCAGGCTGGCGATCGCCGAGGTCATGGAATCGGCGATGATGGCGCCGGCCTGCGGATCAAGATCGCTGCCGCGAATCGCGAATTCGACCACCGCAATCGTTTTTTTCGGTTCCAGCAGCCCGGCGGCCAACGCCGATCGGGTTGGAAACCCGGCAATCAGCCAGCAGCCCATGAAAACGATCGCGCCAAGTCGTTTCGGAACACTCAGGTTTTTCATCGCTACCGCCTCGCCTCGACCCGTCGGTCTGAAGCCCGCCTCGGGCGGACAATCCGGCCTCTCCCGGCTACTCCCACAACTCGCGCGGGTAGTCGCGGTACAGTTCCCGGAACGCCCGCTGGTAACGCCAGTCGGCATGGACAATCCGCGCCAGTTCCCACGGACGGGTGAGATGGCGCTCGACCCGCAGCGGATTGCGCCGGCCCGCTTCGCCGATCTGCCGCGCCAGCAGCGCGCTAAACTCGCGCAAAGGCAGCGCGGTGGGCGTGAGCGGATGCATGCAGTCGTGCAGGTCGTAGGCATCTCCACACCAGAACCCCGGCCGCGCCGCTTCGTAGTCCGGCGTGCCGGGCGAAGGGGTGCAGACGGTGAAGCTGCATTGCGCCGGGGGCATGGCGCCGACGTAATCGCGCAGGCGCTGAAACTCGGCGTGGCCGTACTCCGGGCGGACCATGAACGCGGCGTGGCAGGCGATGCCCAGTCGGCGCAGCGTGTCGTGGGCGCGCTCGTTGTGCGCCACCGTGCCGCCCTTGCGCGCCGCCTTCAATTCCTCGTTGGTGGCGAATTCAAACCCGACAAACACCCCGTCCAGACCGATCTCCCGCCAGCGCCGCAACAATTCCGGCGAGTGTAGCACGGTCGTGGCGCGCGCCCAAGCAAAGTAACGTTTCTTTACACCACGCCGCGCCAGCGCCTCGGCCAGTTCGAAGCCGTAAGCCTCGTCGATGAAGTTTTCGTCATCCGAAAAGTAGACGTGATCCGCCGCGACCCGCGCCAGATCCTCGGCGACCATCTCGGCTGGGCGTGGCCGATGAACACCGCCGCACAGGAGCGGCACGATGCAAAACGAGCAGACCATCTTGCAGCCATAGGAGGTGCGCGCCATCGCCACCGGTGGGAGCAGAACCTGCCAGTCGCGCGGGTTTTCGCACACCCAGATGCAGTAATAGTGGCAACTGTCCCACAGATCGCGGCGCGGGATCGGGATGGTTGCGGGGTCGGGATAGCGGGGCCATGCCTTGGCGGCCTCTTGGTCGAAACGCTCGCCGGCGAACAGCAGGCTGGGAATGCCCTCGGGTTCCGCGCCCCGGGCCAGCGCCGCGACCAGGGCGCGAAACGGTGCGCAGCCCTCGCCACGCACGATGTAATCAATCGCGGGAACGTTGCAATCGGTGGGGGCCACGGTGGCATGATGGCCGCCGACCACGATTCGGGCGTTCGGCAGCAACCGGCGCACCATGCCGGCCAGCCGTTTCATGATCCCGGATTCGTGGCTGTAGGCGGTAAAGCCCACCAAGTCGGGTTGGAACCGGGCCAGTTCGCGCTTGAAGGCGTGGTCGGCAAACCGATACAGCCGCAGATCGAGCACCCGGACTTGGTGTTCCGGTGGAAGCGCGGCGGCCAGATAACCGAGTTCCAGCGGTTCCAGGCGCTGGAAGCGTTCGAGGCCCAGCACGGTTTGAAGCCAGGCCTTGGGCTTGACGAGCAATATGCGCATGGGGTCGTCCTCCATCATTCACGGCATTCTCCGCCATTCAAACCCGACCGGGTTGCGCTCGGCGCGGCTGAACTCCATGCCGATCAGGGTCACCGGCTGGCCGGCGTATTTCTGATGGTAGCCGCGCGCTTCAATCTGCACCAGCGCCTGGCCCGGTTCGCTCAGTTCCACCACCTTGAATTCCAGCAAATACGCCCGACCCGGCCACAGGATCGTCAGGTCGATACGGCCGTGATCGGTCACATCCTCCGGGATCACGGTCAGCCCGAGGGCGGCGAAGTAGCAATAGACGATGGAGGCCCAATAGCCTTCGTAGTCGGCGATGTCGTTGCAGCGATGCCAGTCGTGGGGGATGGAGGCAAAGAAGGCATGAAACGCCCGTTGCAACCCATCCGGGTCATCGGCCTCCAGGGCCGCGTAAATCCGATCCTGCTACCATTTACGGCTAGATTATATTGTAATATTCTTTACCAGACAGCTTCTAAAGGTTTCCGTAGCAGCCATGTTTTATTGTGACACGGCGCATGGCGCTTGCATGAGAAAAGGGCTTATCGAATAAATTTCGATAAGCCCTTGATTTGTCTGGTGCCGGAAAGAGGAATCGAACCTCCGACCTACTAATTACGAATCAGTTGCTCTACCGACTGAGCTATTCCGGCACGTTGGAGGATAAAACTATAGCCCACTTACCCCCGAGCGCACAAGATTCGATGCCCCGGCTGGGGTTCGGCATTCGAGCCGCTCAGATCTCCTTGAGAAACTGACGAATCGCCGGAAGATGGCGACGGCTCACCTCCAGCCGGTCGGGAATACCATGGAAAACCAAGCTTATACCGCCGTCCAAGGCTTTCTCCAGCCCCGCCACCTGTGCGGCCATCGCCAATGCATTGCGATGCACCCGCACCGCCCGTGCGCCCAGTTCGGTTTCCAGTACTTTCAACGATTCCTCGATCAATACGCGTCCCTGACGGTGGCGAACCGTGACATATTTCTGATCGGCCTGGAAGTAGAACACATCCGCCAGCGGAATCCGCTCCAACCGCTGACCGAGGCGCGCGCTGATGTGGGTGCGGCTGGCTGCCGCCGGCTCAGCCGCCAGACTGGCCAGTTGCGCGCGATTCAGGCGGCTGGCGCTGGCCAGCGCCTGTTCCAGTCGCTCCAGCCGCACCGGCTTGAGCAGATAGGCGACCGCATGGGCATCGAACGCCGCCAATGCATGGTCGCCGTAAGCCGTGACGAAAATGATGGCGGGTGGATGGGACAATCCCGCCAGCCGACTCGCGGTTTCCAGCCCATCTAGGCCCGGCATCTGGATATCGAGCAGCACGATGTCGGGTTGGACGCTGGCCGCCAGCCGCAGCGCATCGGCGCCGTTGCCGGCTTCGCCGCAAGGCTCGTAATCGGACAGGCGGTTGAGCAGTTCGCGCAACCGGTCGCGGGCGGGGGGCTCGTCATCGACGATCAGCACCTTCATGAGTCAAAGCCAGCTTGGGAGTGTGCATGCCGCAAGTGTAGCAGGCGCCCTGTCGCGAAGCCCGGGACCGTTAACCAGCCAGCGGCCAGACCGGCAACGGGAGGGCGAACGTGACTTGGTAGCGGTCGGGCGTCTCGACGATCTGCAGTGGATCGCGGGTTTCGTAGGCCAGTTGCAACCGCTGTCGGATATTGTCCTGAGCCAGGCGCTGGCCCACGCCGCGAGGCGCGTTATCGCCAGCCGGTCGGCGGGGGTTGACGACGGTAATCCGCAAGTCGCGGGTTCGCCGCTCGACCTGAATGGTCAAGGTTCCACCCTCCGGCAGGCGCTGAATGCCGTGATAGATGGCGTTCTCGACCAGCGGTTGCAGCAGCAGCGCGGGAGTCGGCAGATCGAGTGGCAAATCGGGATCCAGCCGCCAGTCCACCCGCAACCGGTCGCCCAGGCGCAAACTCTCGATGGCGAGATAGTGTCGGGTCAGTTCCAGCTCTTCGCGCAGGGTGATGGTTTCACGTTGAGCCAGCGCGGAGCGGAGTAGATCAGCCAGGGCGAGCACCGCCTGCTCGGCTTGGTCGGGCCGACCGTGGATCAGGCTGGCGATGGTGTTGAGGGTATTGAACAGGAAATGTGGGTGAATTCGCGCTTGCAGGGCCTGCAAGCGCGCGCGCGCCTCGGCTTGGACCTGCTGTTTCCACTGGTGCTGAACGTAGAAATAACGCAACGCCATCAGCGTGATAATGCCGCTGATGGCCTGGTCGCCGACAATGACCGACAGCGTGGTCGGAGGCTTGAGGCCAAGGCTCGTATCGGCGGCCAGCCGCAACGCCGCCAGGGAACAAATCAGCGTAATCAGTTGGGCGACGCCAAAGGTGACCAGGGTGACGGTGGGGGGACGCAAGCGGGCCAACCAGCGGCGGCAGCGACACAACACCAGGGCTACCGCCAGCGCCACCCACTGCATGAACAGGGAAATCAGGGCCAGTTCGGTCCAGAAGCGTTCCAGCGTGCGGCCTTGGATCAGCGCCAGCACGAAGGCCAGCAGTTCGACGATCAGCACGACCAGGAAAACCGTTTGGCTGTCGCAGAAGTCGGGCAAAAATCCTGCGGTCACCTGGGGTGCGCCGCCAAGCTGGGGTGGATGAGAACGACCGGCGGGGTTGAAGAAGCGCATGAGGAGCCTCGCGGGCAGGAAACGATGTCGCCCCGCTTGGGTAGCGCGAATTCAATCGAAGCGCAAGAAAAGAGGGGTTGCCGTGTTGGCAACCCCTCTTGGCTTGGCTGGGGGACTAGGATTCGAACCTAGGTTGGTGGAGTCAGAGTCCACAGTCCTGCCGCTAGACGATCCCCCAGAGGAATGGTTAGCGCTTGGAGTACTGGGGCGCGCGGCGGGCCTTGTGCAGACCCACTTTCTTGCGCTCCACCTCGCGGGCGTCGCGAGTGACAAAACCGGCCTTGCGCAGGGAGGGGCGCAGGCTCTCGTCATACTCGATCAGGGCGCGGGTGATGCCATGGCGGATCGCGCCGGCCTGACCCGTGATGCCGCCGCCCTTGACCGTGACGTAAATATCGAATTTTTCCTTGAGATTCACGGCTTCCAGCGCCTGATTCACCACCATGCAGGAGGTTTCGCGCCCGAAGTATTCGTTCAGGGGCCGCTGATTGACGAGGATGTTGCCCGCGCCGGGCCGCAGGAACACCCGCGCTGCGGCAGTCTTGCGCCGGCCCGTGCCGTAGTGCTGGTTTTCGATCATGCTTGCCTGTTCCGCTCCGGTGAATGCGCCAGCCGGTCAAAAATTCAGTTGCAACGGCTTGGGTTGTTGCGCGGCGTGCTGGTGCGTGGCGCCCGCGTAAACTTTCAGTTTACGGAACATCGCCCGCCCCAACGGATTCTTGGGCAGCATGCCCTTGACGGCGATCTCGATGACCCGCTCTGGAGCTTGCTGCAACAGCTTGTCCATCGAGATGGACTTGAGGTTACCGACGTAGCCGGTGGTCCGATAATAGAATTTGTCGGCCTTTTTACGGCCAGTCGCGCGCACCTGTTCGGCGTTGACCACGATGATGTAGTCGCCGGTATCCACGTGCGGCGTGTATTCGGGCTTGTGTTTACCCCGCAAGCGGCGAGCGATTTCCGACGACATCCGGCCCAAAACCTGGTCCTTGGCATCGATGACGTACCAATCGCGCTTGACCTCGGCTGGCTTGGCGCTGAACGTTTTCATGTTAACGGTGCTCCGAAAAGTCCATATCCGCTTGGAAAGTCGCGTATCTTACCCAAGCGGCGCGGCCCCCGCAAGCCTTTGCAACCTGCGCGAAGCGGAAATGACGCCGCGCGCCCTAGATGCGCAGGCGTTCCACCGGGCGGCCGTGGACCAGATGCTCGTCGACGATTTCGTCCAGATCGGCACGGTCCACGTAAGTGTACCAAGTTTCCTCGGGGTAAATCGCGATGACCGGTCCCTCGGCGCAGCGGTCCAGGCAGCCGGCGGTGTTGATCCGCACTTTGTGCGGGATGGCCGGTCCCAATTGTTTGACCCGTTGCTTGACGTAATCGCGGGCTTCCTGGGCGCCGCACTGCTGGCAACACTGCGAGCCGTCGGGCCGCAGGTTGGTGCAAAAGAAGACATGATAGCGATAATAGGACACTTCCATTCCTCATCCCGGTTTTGGATATTCTACGATGACCACTCGTAACTATACCCCCGTTGACGAACTGCTGATCAATCTGGATCAGGCGGTTCGCACCTTGTTCGGCCAGCCAGCGACCACTGGACGACCCAATCCCACCGCTGCCGCGCCGCCGGCCGAACTGCCGCCACGGGAACAGCGGCGGGCGGCCCGGCTGATGCGGGTCAACCATGCGGGCGAAGTCTGTGCCCAGGCGTTGTATCAGGGTCAGGCGTTGACGGCGCGGCTGACCGAGGTGCGGGAGCGGATGGAACGGGCCACCGTCGAGGAAAACGACCATCTGGCCTGGTGCGAGGCGCGTCTTCGGGAGTTGGACAGCCGTCCCAGCCTGCTGAATCCGTTATTTTACGCCGGCGCCTTCGCCATCGGCGCGCTGGCCGGTGCGGCCGGGGATCGCTGGAGCCTGGGCTTCGTCGCCGAGACCGAGCAGCAGGTAGTCGAACACCTGAACGCCCATTTGGAGCGCCTGCCGGCCGCCGACCAGCCAAGTCGGGCGATTCTGGAGCGGATGAGGGAAGACGAGGCCCGCCACGCCGCCACCGCGATGGCGGCAGGGGCTGCGCGGCTGCCGTTGCCGGTGCGCGCGCTGATGAAGGGAGTGTCCAAGATAATGACCCAGACGACCTACTGGGTTTGAATCCGCCGTTCTTCCTTCGCCCCTTGAGGAGGAGGGGGACAAAGGGTATTAAAGCTACAAACCCTTAGCGCGGATTCTCGCCGTAAAAGATCTCGGTCATTTCCCGCCGCACCCGCCGTTCGATCTCCGCCTGTTCGTGGGGCGCCACATCCTGCTTGTCCACGCCGAACAGATAGCTGTTCGGCTCGAAATCCTTCAGGATCATCTTGGTGTGAAAGATGTGCTCCTGATAGATATTGACGTCGATCATCTGATAGCGGTCGCGGGTGTCCTTGGATAGAAAATTCTGGATCGAACCAATCGGGTGGTCGATGAAATGCTTCTTGCCGGTGATGTCGCGGGTGAAGCCGCGAACCCGGTAATCGACGATAACGATGTCCGACTCGAAACTGTGAATTAGATAGTTCAGCGCCTTGAGCGGCGAGATGCGGCCGCAGGTCGAAACGTCGATGTCGGCCCGGAAGGTGCTGATGCCGTTGTCGGGATGGCTTTCCGGGTAGGTGTGAACGGTGATATGGCTCTTGTCCAGATGACAGACCACCGCGTCTGGCAACGGGCCGGGCGATTCGGAGTTGGACAGGCGATCGGAGGCGACTGGCTCCTCGGAGATCAGCAAGGTGACGCTGGCCCCCTTCGGTTGGTAATCCTGGCGGGCGATGTTCAGGATGTTGGCGCCGATGATCCTGGAGACGGTGGTCAGGATTTGGGTCAGCCGCTCGGCGTTGTACGCCTCGTCGATATAGGCGATGTAGCGTTCCCGCTGCGCGGGCGTCGCGGCGTAGCGGATGTCGTAGAGATTGAAGCTGAGCGTTTTGGTGAGGTTGTTGAACCCTTGCAGCCGCAGCTTGGACATTGTTGGCCTTAGAGACACCACATCGACCCTCCCCCAGGCGAGAAAGCCCAATCCGCCGCCCTCGGCGTCGGCGTTCCTTGCAGAAAATTTATAAGTGCAGCAGGATCGAATGGTAACACTAATTTTTTAAGGCTTTCAGGCGTCGCGGGTTTCAAAGGTATGGGTGATCTTGGCGGTCTGGCCGAGCATGATCGAGGCCGAGCAGTACTTTTCCGCCGACAACTGGATCGCGCGCTCGACGTGCTTGGCGCTCAGACTCTTGCCACTCAGGATGAAATGCACATGGATCTGGGTGAAAACCTTGGGGTCGCTGTCGGCCCGTTGGGCTTCGAGTTGCACCTCGCAGCCGCGCAAGTCCTGCCGGGATTTACGCAAGATGTTGACCACGTCGATCGCGGTGCAACCGCCCATGCCCATCAGCAGCATTTCCATGGGGCGCGGCCCGAGATTGTGACCGCCCAGTTCCGGTGGACCGTCCATGACCACGGCATGGCCGCTGGGCGATTGGGCCACGTAGGTCATGTCTTCCAGCCAAGCGATACGGGTTTTCATTTTGATTCCTTGGAAGATTATGGCGATGAAACTCCCTCCGTCCCTTGCGGGAAAGAAGCTGGGATCGGGGGGATTAACCGAACAGTTCCGCCAATTTCGCGCCGGGGTCAGGCGCGCGCATGAAGGCTTCGCCCACCAGGAAGGCGTGAACGCCGTGTGCGCGCATCAGCGCCACGTCGGCGGGAGCGCGAATGCCGCTTTCGGTGATCACGGTGCGGCCGGCGGGAATTTGGGGTAACAGATTCAGCGTCGTGTCCAGTCGAGTCTCGAACGTTCGCAGGTCGCGGTTGTTGATGCCGATCAATGCCGCGCCGCTGGCCAACGCCTGCTCCAACTCCCCGGCGTCGTGGACCTCGACCAGCACGTCCAGATCCAGATCTGTCGCCAGTCGCGCCAGCTCCAGCAGCGTGGCGTCATCCAGCGCGGCGACGATCAGCAGAATGCAGTCGGCCCCGATCAGCCGCGCTTCGTAAACCTGATACGGGTCGATGATGAAATCCTTGCGCAGCACCGGCAGCTCGCAAGCCGCCCGCGCTTCCTGTAGATAGTCTTCGTGACCCTGGAAGAAGTCGCGGTCGGTGAGCACCGACAGACAACAAGCGCCGGCGGCGGCGTAGCTCCGGGCGATGGCGGCGGGCAGGAACGGATCGCGCAACAAGCCCTTGCTGGGTGAGGCGCGCTTGATTTCAGCGATGACCGCCGGCCGGCCCCGGGCGATGGTCCGCTCCAGATGGTTCAAGAACGGCCGGGGCGGCAGCAGGTTTTGCACCTGCCGGCGCAATTCGCGCAGACTCAAGCGCGCGCTGCGCTCGGCGATTTCCTCGGCCTTGCGGGCGAGGATTTTTGGCAGGATGTCGCTCATGACGCCAGTTTCTGGGTGCAACGCACGAATTCGTCCAACTTGGCCCGCGCCGCGCCGCTGGCCAAGGCTTCCCGCGCCAACTCGATGCCGCCGGCGATGGAGTCGGCTAGATTGGCGGCGTACAGCGCCGCGCCGGCGTTGAGGATCACGATATCGCGTTGGGGACCGGGCTGGTTATCCAGCGCGGCCAGCATCATGGCCTTGGACTGCTCGGCGGTTTCGACCTTGAGGGTACGGTTCGACATCATGGCCAGCCCGAAATCCTCGGGATGAATCTCGTACTCCAGAATCTGACCGTTTCTGAGTTCGCCGACCAGGGTGGCCGCGCCCAGCGAGACTTCATCCATGCCGTCCTTGCCCCAGACCACGAGAACGTGGTTCGCGCCCAACTGCTGCATCACCCGCACCTGGATGCCGACCAGATCGGGGTGGAACACGCCCATGAGCTGGTTGGGAGCGCCAGCGGGGTTGGTCAGCGGGCCGAGGATGTTGAAAATGGTGCGCACGCCCATCTCCCGCCGCACCGGGGCGACGTTTTTCATCGCCGAGTGAAAATTCGGCGCGAACATAAAGCCGATGCCGGTGATTTGAATGCACTCTGCGACCTGTTCCGCGTTCAGGTCAATCCGCGCGCCGATCGCCTCGAGCCCATCGGCACTACCGGACTTGGAGGAGACGCCACGATTGCCGTGCTTGGCCACCTTGGCGCCGGCGGCGGCGAGCACGAACATGGCGGTAGTCGAGATGTTAAAGGTGTGAGAACCATCGCCGCCAGTGCCGACGATATCGACGAAATGGTCGTGCGGCGGCGGAACGCGAACTTTGGTGGAAAGGTCGCGCATGACCGTGGCGGCGGCGGTGATTTCGCCGATGGTTTCCTTCTTGACCCGCAGGCCGGTAAGGATGGCGGCGGTCATGACCGGGGAGATGTCGCCGGCCATGACTTGGCGCATCAGCGACAGCATCTCGTCGTAGAAAATCTCGCGATGTTCGATGGTGCGCTGCAAGGCTTCCTGGGAGGTGATGGACATGGGGCGGTTCTCCGGGGCGGTTCAGTGCGGGTTGAGAAAGTTGCGGAGCAGGGCGTGACCGTGCTCGGTCAGGATGGATTCGGGATGGAACTGCACGCCCTCAACGGACAGGGTCCTATGCTGCACGCCCATGATTTCGTCCAGCCCGCCGTCCGGGGTCTCGGTCCAAGCGGTCACTTCCAGGCAAGCCGGGACCGTGACTTTCTCGATCACTAGGGAATGATAGCGCACGACGGTAAAGGGGTTGGGCAGACCGGCGAACGCGCCCCGGCCGTGGTGGTGGACGGCGGAGGTTTTACCGTGCATGACGTGCGCGGCGCGGACGATATGGCCGCCGAAGGCCTGGCCGATGCTCTGATGGCCCAGGCAGACGCCGAGGATCGGCATCTGGCCGGCAAAACGCTCGATGGCAGCCAGCGACACCCCTGCCTCGGTGGGGGTGCAGGGTCCGGGCGAAAGCACGATGCGCTCTGGCTTTAGCTCGGCGATTTCGTCCAGGGTAATCTGGTCGTTGCGAAACACGAGCACGTTTTCGCCCAGTTCGCCCAAGTATTGCACCAGGTTGTAGGTGAAAGAGTCGTAATTGTCGATCATCAGCAGCATAAATAATATATCCTTTTGGTTATAAAGATAATTATTTCATAAAAAGATCGGCAGTTGCGGATAATCGGGTGGGCGGCGCCTGGGCGAGGCTGGAATTGCGCTACGCTTCATCCCAGCCTACAGGGTCAAAACTCAAAATCCATCGAGAATTGGTAGTAACCACGCATCAAGCGACCGGCGCGGCCTCGCCCAGCAGCAGGAATTCCATCAACGCCTTCTGAGCGTGCAGGCGATTCTCGGCCTCGTCCCAGACCCGGCTTTGCGGCCCATCGATCACCTCGGCGCCGACCTCCTCGCCCCGATGCGCCGGCAGGCAGTGCAGGAAGATCGCGTCGGGCTTGGCTTGGGCCATGATCTCGGCGGTGACCCGATAGCCGGCGAAATCCCGCGCCCGCCGCTGCTGTTGCGCTTCCTTGCCCATGCTCGACCACACGTCGGTGGCGACCAGATCGGCGTCCCGGGCGGCGGCTAGCGGATCGCGCAGCAAAATCACCCGGCCAGCGGCTTGCTTGAGCAGTTCCGCGTTCGGTTCGTAGCCCGGCGCGACGGCGATGCGCAACTGGAAATCGCACTGAATGGCGGCCTTGAGATAGCTGTTGCACATGTTGTTGCCGTCGCCGATCCAGGCCACGGTGCGGCCGCGAATGTCGCCGCGATGCTCGATGAAGGTCTGGAGATCGGCCAGCAACTGACAGGGATGGTTATAATCGGTCAGACCGTTAATGACCGGCACCGTGGAGTGCGCGGCGAAGCGCTCCACTCTGGCGTGTTCGAAAGTACGGATCATCACCAGGTCCACCATGCCCGACAGCACCCGCGCGGTGTCCTCGATGGGCTCGCCCCGGCCCAATTGGGTGTCGTGCGGCGACAGGAAAATGGCGCTGCCGCCCAGTTGCGCCATGCCGGCCTCGAAGGAAACCCGGGTGCGGGTGGATGCCTTCTCGAAGATCATGGCCAATACTTTCCCCGGGAACGGGGCGTAACGCTCCCCGCGCCGGTACAGAGCTTTCAACGCGCTGGCGCGCCGCAGCACTTGCTGCAATTCGGCGGGCGTCAGATCGAACAGGCTGAGAAAATGGCGTGGTTTCATTAATATTCGTCCGCAAGCCGTTCGCTAAATCAAAACGGCAGCATCGAATCGAGCTGCCGCGTAAAAAGGGATTATAGGCTAATTTTTTTTCGGGGGTCCGTACCCGCCGCGCTCGCGCGCTCGCGCGCGGCCACGAAGCCCCCGCCCAAACTCAGGATATCTCTCGATGCCAGCCAACTTCTGCCCGCAATGCGGCCAGCCGCTCCACGCCGCCGACGTCAACGACCACCTCCGACAGCGCTGCATCGCCGCCGGCTGCGGTTACGTCCACTGGGACAATCCCGTGCCGGTGGTCGCCGCCATCGTCGAACTCGATGGAACGATCATTTTAGCCCGCAACAAGGGCTGGCCGGAGAAGATGTACGGGCTGATCACCGGCTTCCTGGAAAAGGGAGAAACGCCGGACGCAGCGGTTCGGCGCGAGGTGCGCGAAGAACTGGACTTGGACGCCGTCGCCGCCCACTTCATCGGCAACTACGCCTTTTTCGAGATGAACCAGTTAATTCTGGCCTACCACGTCCCGGCGCGGGGTAAAATCACGCTGGGCGAGGAACTGGCTGACATCAAACGGGTGTCGGTCGAACGGCTGAAACCCTGGACCCTCGGCACCGGCCCCGCCGTCCGCGACTGGCTGGCGGCGCGGCGCGGCCAGTCGTCGGAAGCGATGGAAAGTCACGCCGCCGTCCGCGACTGGCTGGCAAACCAAACCTCCAACCCCTGACAGGCCCCATTCCCATGCTCGCCTTTCTGCCCGCTCCCGTTCGCGGGACACTGGCCCTGCTGTTGTTCGTCCTTAACACCCTGTTCTGGTGCACACCCCTCTACCTCGTGCTCCTGCTCAAGCTGATCGTCCCCCGGCCGGGCTGGCGCGAGTTCCACGCCCGCCTGATGATTCAGCTCGCCGAGGCCTGGATCGACGGCAACAATCTCATCATCAACCTGACCCAGCGCATCGAGTGGGACATGGCGGGCCTGGAGGGGCTGCGGCGCGATGAATGGTATCTGGTCGGCTCCAACCACCAGTCCTGGGTGGACATTGTGGTGTTGCAACGGGTGTTCAACCATCGCATCCCGTTCCTGAAGTTCTTCATCAAGCAGCCGCTGATCCGGGTGCCAGTGCTGGGCGGCGCTTGGTGGGCATTGGATTTTCCGTTCATGAAGCGCCATTCGGCGGCTTATCTGGCCCAGCATCCCGAGGCGCGCGATCAGGACTGGGAAACCACCCGCCGAATGTGCGAACGGTTCCGCGACACGCCGACCACCATACTCAATTTCCTGGAAGGCACCCGCTTTCGCCCCGACAAGCACGCCCGCCAGCAATCGCCCTACCGCCATCTGCTGCGCCCCAAGATCGGCGGGCTGGCGTTTACCCTGGAGGCGATGCCCGACCGGCTGCGCATCCTGCTGGACGTGGCCCTGGTCTACCCGGACGGTCCTTGTACTTTTGGCGATCTGCTCATGGGCCGCATCCGTCGGGTGATCGTCCGGGTCCGGCAACTGGTGATTCCCGCCGAACTGCTCGGCGGCGACTACCGCAACAATCCCGCGTTTCGGACGGCGATTCAAAACTGGATCGGCCGGATTTGGGCCGAGAAGGATGCGCTGATCGACGATCTGCGGCGCGAAGCCGGAGTGGCTGGAATCCTTGGGTGATTTCTGACAAAGACCTTGCCGAGCCCGGCAGGATGGATCGGTGCGGCGCAATCCACCGCGAACGGATGAAGGGTGGATCGTGGCGCGTGGCGCCTTGCCCACCCCATGCCGCCGGAGCGGGGAGCCAGACCGGGTGCGCTTTGGCTGGGAAATCGCCTAATTCTGCGCGATGTCCTTGAGGATTTCGGCATACTTCTCGGCGTCGGTGGTGCGCAGCAGGCGCTGGATCGTCTCGGTCGACTCGCCAACATGGCTGCCCTGAATCGCGCGCTTGACCTCCAGCAGGTTGCTGGGGTGCATGCTGAACTCGGTCAGTCCCAGACCCAGCAACAGGCGGGTGTAGCGCGGATCGCCGGCCATTTCTCCGCACAGGCTGACCGGGATGCCCGCCTTGCGCCCGGCGCGCAGGGTGTTGCGGATTAGCGTCAACACCGCTGGGTGCAGCGGGTCGAACAGATAGTTAACCTCGTCATCCACCCGGTCGATGGCCAAGGTGTACTGAATCAGGTCGTTGGTGCCGATGGACAGGAAGTCCAGATAGCGGGCGAATTGGTCCGCGCACACCGCCGCCGCCGGAATCTCGATCATTCCGCCAACCGGTAGCTTCTCGTCGAACGCCAAACCGCGGTCCCGCAGTTCCTGCTTGGTTTCCGCCACCAGCCGCAGAACCTGGAATACTTCGTGGATGGAGCAGAGCATCGGGATCATCATCCGCACCGGGCCGTGGGCCGAGGCTCGCAGGATGGCCCGCAACTGCGGACGGAACATCGCCAGATCCTTCAGGCACATCCGAATCGCCCGCAGGCCCAGCGCCGGATTGGTGCAAACCGGCCCGCTGCGGCCGCCGTCCACCTGCTTGTCCGCGCCCAGGTCGGAGGTGCGGATGGTGATCGGCTTGCCTTCCAGGGTCTTGATCACGTGCAGGTAGGAGGCCAGATGCTCCTCCTCGTCGGGGAAGTCGGCGCGGTTCATGAACAGGAACTCGGTCCGGTACAAACCGATGCCATCGGCCACCACCTCCCGCACCGCGAGGGCGTCCTCGGGCAGTTCGATGTTGGCGTGCAAGCCGATCGAGACTCCGTCGCGGGTCATCGCCGGCTGGCCCTTGAGCTTGTTCAACTCGCGCTGCTCGCGGCGCTCCTCCTGCTGCTTGTGGCGGTAATAGCGCAGGATGCGTTCGTCCAGCCCGACCAGAATGACTCCTTGGCGGCCGTCCACGATCACCGGCTCGTCGGCGCCCAGATAGGCGCGGGCGTTGCGGGCGCCCACCACCGCCGGAATCCCCAGGCTGCGCGCCAGAATAGCGGTGTGCGACAGGGGGCCGCCATACTCGGTGACGAAGGCCAGCACGCCCTGATGCTGCATCAGAATGGTATCCGCCGGCGTCAGGTCATCGGCGACTACGATCCGGCCTTCCAGCCGGGTGGCCACCAGTTCGGCGTAGCCGGGGTCGTTGAGATAGGCCGGATCCTCGGCCAGCAGAATCCGCTGAATCCGCCGCACCACGTGGTCGACATCGTCCTTGCGGGTGCGCAGGTACGGATCGTCCATGTCGTCGAACACCTGCACCAGGGCATCGCGCTGGATTTTCAGCGCCCATTCGGCATTGCAGCGATGGGCGCGGATCAGCCGGACCGGCGCCTCGGTGAAGGTGACGTCTTCCAGCATGAGCAGGTGGGTGTCGATGAAGGCGGTGACGTCGCTGGGCGCGGTCGCCGGAATCCGCAACCGGATGTCCCGCAACTGCTGTCGGGCCACGGCCAAGCCACTCAGAAAACGCTGAACCTCATCCTCGACGATGGCGTCCGGGATGGTGTACTCGTTGATTTCCGGTTGGTTGCGCTCCAGCAGATACGTTCTGCCGATCGCGTATCCCCGGGAAACGCCGATGCCATGCAGCGAAAACGGCACGGAGCAGCCCCTCTCATTCGTCTTCGTCGAAACGGCGGCGGACCAGATTATCCAGTTGTTCGAGCGCCAGCTCGGCCTCGGGACCGCTGGCGCACAACTCCAGCCGGGCGCCGCGGGCGGCGGCCAGCATCATCACTCCCATGATACTCTTGCCGTTGACTTCGCGCCCGCTGCGCAACAGCCGAATCTCGGCGTCGAAGCCCGCCGCTAGGGTGACGAACTTGGCGGCGGCGCGGGCGTGCAATCCCAGTTTGTTGATGATGACGATTTCCCGTTTCAACACCCTGGCGTCCCCTTGGTCGGCGGTCGGCATGACGGCGTGGCCTCGTTCTTCATTATTTTAGTTCTCGATGGCGGACCATGACATAGTCGCGCATGCCGTTGAAATGACGAGCCAGGGCGTCGGCGATGAATACCGAGCGGTGCTGGCCGCCGGTACAACCGATAGCCACCGTCAGATAGCTGCGGTCGCTCGCCTCGAACCGCGGCAACCACGCCTCCAACAACCGGCGCAGGTCGGCGACCATTTCCATCACCTCCGGCTGGCGTTCGAGAAATTCGATGACGGGCGGGTCGAGTCCGGTCAGCGGGCGCAACGATGGCTCCCAGTGGGGGTTGGGCAAACAGCGGACGTCGAAGACGAAATCGGCGTCGGCCGGCACTCCGTTCTTGAAACCGAAGGATTCGAAGAGCAGCGACATCGCCTCGCGCGGCGTATCGTGGAGGCGGGCGCGCAGGAGTTCGCGCAACTGGTAGATATGGGTTTCGCTGGTGTCGACGATCAGATCGGCGCTGGCGACAATCGGCTCCAGCAGGCGCCGTTCCTGGCGAATCGCCTCCCGCAGGGAAACGCTGCCCACGTCCAGGGGATGCCGACGGCGGGTCTCGCTGTAACGCTTGAGCAGAATCTCGTCGTCGGCCTGCAGGAACAGCACCTCCACGGTCAGCTCGCTGGCGCGCAATTCGGCGAGCGTGGCGGGAAACTGGTCCAACTCGTCGATAAAATTGCGTGCGTCCACTCCCACCGCCACCGCTGGCGGCGACCGATCGCTGGATGCGAGGATTTCCCGCGCCAGCGGCAGAATCAGCTTGAACGGGAGATTATCGACGCAGTAGTAGTCCAGGTCTTCCAGAGTCTGCAAGGCGATGGTCTTGCCGGACCCCGACAGGCCACTGACGATGATTATTCGCACGAGGCCGCCCTCGTCATGGCTTTTTCCACCCGCGCCGTCAAATCCTGTTCGGCGCAATAGCCCCCCAGTCGCAGGATATGGTCGCGCACCGCGCATTCCACCAGCACCGCCAGATTGCGACCGGGCGCGATCGGCAGGGTGATCGCCGGCACGCCCACCCCGAGGATGATCCGGGTATCGCGCAAGCCCTGCAAGCGGGATTCGGCCGGCGGGGCGATGTCCTCCAGCTTGACCAGATGGAGGATCAGCCGCACCCGCTTGTTGCGTTTGATCGCGCTGTCGCCGAACATGCGGCGAATGTTGAGAATGCCCAGCCCGCGCACTTCCAGCAAATCGCTCAGGGTAGGCGGACAGGCGCCCTCCAGGATATCGGGCGCCACCCGGGTCAGGGTGGGGGTATCGTCGGCGATCAGGCGGTGACCGCGGCTGATCAGCTCCAAGGCCAGTTCACTCTTGCCCACGCCGCTGCCGCCGGTGATCAGCAGGCCCATGCCAAAAACCTCCAACAGTTCGCCATGGACCACGGTGGAGGCTTCCAGGCCGTGCCGGTAATGATCGAGCCGGTCGAGGACCACCGCCAGTGGAGCCGGGCTATACCAGAGTGGGATGCTGGCCGCGTCGGCGCCGGGCCGTAACGCCTCGGCCAACTCGGACTCGCCACAGACCAGGATCGCGCTGGTCGGGAACCCCAACAGACCGTCGAGCAGTTCCAGGCGAGTCGCCGGTCCCAGCCGGTTCAGAAAGGCGCGCTCGTCGGGGCCGAGAATCTGCAACCGGGCCGCCTGGACCCAGTTCAACCGGCCGTACAACGGCGCGCTGGCTTCGACCGGAGACCACAGGATGCGATCGGCCCCGGCCATACCTCCGATCCAGCGCAGGTCCAGCACGGCCTCCAGGCCCTGAAAGACCGCTTGGGCGCGCAAGGGCTGGTTCATGGCGGGATCGCCGTGGCTGGCTTCCAATCCCGGAATCGCTCGAACAGCGCTTGGTCGGTGGCGGTTTCGCGCAGCCGCCGACAAAAAATCTGGTCGCTGAACATCTCCGCCAGGTAGGCGAGAATCTTGAGATGTTCGTCGGTATAGTGATCCGGCACCAGCAGGCCGAACACCAGATCCACCGGTTGCCGGTCGATGGCGTCGAAATCCACGCCCTGCTTGAGCTTGATGAAGGCGCCGATGGCCTGCTGGCTCTGAATGAACCGGCCATGGGGCAAGGCGACTCCATGGCCCAGACCCGTGCTCCCCAGGCGTTCCCGACCGATCAGGCTATCGAAAATCGGCCGAGCCGCGAGATCGGCTTGCCCCGTGGCCAGCAGTTCGCTCAACGCCTCGATGACCCGCTTTTTGCTGGTCACCTCGCTATCGCAGACGATCCGCTCGCGGGTAATCAGGTCCGTGATGTCCATCGCCGCGCCCCCGTCCTCAAGGTTGGGGATAATCGCGCGCCTTTTCGCCGCGATGCTTTTCTGTCATTTTCTCCTTGTGCTTTTTGATTTGCCGGTCGATCTTGTCGCTCAGGGCGTCGATGGCGGCATACAGGTCCTCGTCCACCGCATCGGCGTAGATCTCGTTGCCGGCCACGTGGATGGTCGCCTCGGCCTTCTGGCGCAGTTTCTCGACGCTGAGGATCACCTGGGCGCTGGTGACATTGTCGAAGTGCCGCTCGATGCGCTCCAGCTTGTCATGCACGTAGTCGTGCAGGGCCTGGGTGATTTCCACATGGTGTCCGCTCAGTTTGATTTGCATGGCATGGACTGCCTTCAAGAAGGTGAACAAAGGGGTTTGATGTTCTGTTCCTGCCCCGAATCCCCGAACCTGCGGTATTCGTGTCTGACAGGCGTAACTTTCCCGACGCTGGACGGCGCGCCGCGTTGCCGAGGCGCACGCCACGGGTAGGGCCGTTGCGGTGGCCAGCCGTACCGGATCAATCGCCGATCCCCATGCCGCGCCCGCCATCAGACGAGGCGCTTGCGATCCGAGGACGAAGGAACGGCCATCGCTTCCCGGTATTTTGCCACCGTCCGGCGCGCCACTTGAATCCCCTCTGCCTCGAGCAGCTTGGCGATTTTATCGTCGCTGAGCGGTTTGCCGGGATCCTCGGCCTGGATCAGCTTGCGGATCATGGCGCGGATGGCGGTGGAGGAACACTCGCCGCCGTCGCGGGTGCCGACGTGGCTGGAAAAGAAATACTTGAGCTCGTAAAGACCGCGCGGAGTGTGCATGTACTTCTGCGTGGTTACCCGCGAGATGGTGGATTCGTGCATGCCCAGTACCTCGGCGATATCGCGCAGGATCAGCGGCTTCATGTACTCGTCGCCCCCTTCCAGGAACTCGCGCTGGCGCTCGACGATGCAGGTCGCCACCTTGAGTAGGGTCTCGTTGCGGTTTTGCAGGCTTTTCAGGAACCAGCGGGCTTCCTGCAAATGATTCTTGAGACAGGCGATATCACCGTTCTTGCCGGCGCGGCGCGTCAAGGCGGCGTAACGGGCGTTGATCCGCACCTTGGGCGTACTCTCGGGGTTCAGCTCGACCCGCCAAGCGGCGCGCTGACGGTAGACCAGCACGTCCGGGACGACGTATTGCGTCGCGGCGTTGGACAGGCGGGCGCCGGGATGGGGGTTCAACGACTGGATCAGGCCGATGATGGCTTGCAACCCCTCGCGCGATACCTTCAACCGCCGCATCAGGGCGTTGAAATCGTGATCGGCCAGCAGTTCCAGATGCTGCTCGACCAGCCGGCGGGTCTCAGTCAGCCAGGGCGTGTCCGCCGGCAAAGCTTCCAGTTGCAGCAGCAGGCATTCCGCCGGATTGCGAGCGCCGACGCCTTGGGGATCGAAACGCTGAATCTGCTCGAGCACCGTCTCGACTTCGGCCGGCGTTACCGCGAGATCGTCGCGCAGCCCCTGGACAATTTCCGCCAGCGACAGCGTCAGATAGCCGGATTCGTCGATAGCGTCGATGATCGCGGTGGCGATCGCCATGTCGCGGTCGTTGAACGGGGTCAGCCGCATCTGCCAGTACAGATAGTCGCGCAGGGATTCGCCGGCGCCGGCGTAGCGCTCGTAGGGGTCCCAATCCTCGTCCTCGCCGCGTGAATAGCGGGTCTCGCCGTCGTACGACTCGTAAATATCTTCCCATGCGCTGTCCACCGGCAGCTCGTCGGGCAGGGTGGTATCCGCCGGGGCGGCGTTGAGTTCGGTTTCGGCGCGGGCGTCCGCCGCCGCCTGGGCAGCCAGGGTCTCCGGCTGCACCGGCAGATCCTGCGGTTCGTCGCTCCGCTCCAGCATCAGGTTGGAGTCGAGGATAGTTTGCACCTCCGCCTGAAGATCCAGGCTGGATAGCTGCAACAAACGAATCGCCTGCTGCAGTTGGGGGGTCATGGTTAGTTGCTGACCCAGGCGTAGTTGCAGTGATTGTCTCATGGGAACTCAATCTCGACCCGAAGTCGTGAAACTTAATCCACCCCTCATTCTAGTCGGTTTTAAGCGCCATGATAGCGCGGCTGGCGCGGGTCGGTCGGTCACAACTGGAACGACTCGCCCAGATAGACTTGGCGCACCTGCTGGTTGGCGAGAATCGCGGCGGGATCGCCCTCGGCGATCACCCGGCCTTCGTTGAGAATGTAGGCGCGATCGCAGATCCCCAGCGTCTCCCGGACGTTGTGATCGGTGATCAGCACCCCGATGCGGCGTTCGCGTAGGTGTTCGATGATGCGTTGGATATCCAGAACCGACAAGGGGTCTACGCCAGCGAACGGCTCGTCCAGCAACACGAACGCCGGGTCCGCCGCCAGCGCCCGGGCGATTTCCACTCGCCGGCGTTCGCCGCCCGACAGGTTGATGCCCACGCTGTCGCCCAGGTGGCCGACATGCAGTTCGTGTAGCAGATCCTCGGCCCGCGCCCGGCGCTCGGCGCGGGAGAGATCGCGGCGGGTTTCCAGAATCGCCAGCACGTTGTCCAGCACCGTCAGCCGGCGAAACACCGACGGCTCCTGCGGCAGATAACCGACCCCCAACCGCGCCCGCGCGTGCATCGGCAAATGCGTGAGGTCGAGGTCGTCCAGCAGCACCCGGCCCTCGTCGCAATGAATCAGCCCCACCATCATGTAAAAGCTGGTGGTCTTGCCGGCGCCGTTCGGTCCCAGCAGCCCGACCACCTCGCCGCTGGCGACCGTCAGCGACACCGCCTCCACCACCACGCGCTTGCGGTAGCGCTTGACGATTTCCTTGGCGATCAGTTGCGCCACGATCAGGGTTTCCGGGTGGCCGGCGGCGGATTTTGCGCCTGGGGCTGGATGGTGAACTGGATGCGACCGTTGTCGCCGGCGCCGCGCGCCCGTACCACATCGCCCTTGAGGTCGTATTCCACCCGCTCGCCAGTGAAGGTGTCCTGCCCCTGGGTTAGCTTGGCGCCGCCGCTCATGATCACCTTGGCGCCCGCGACATCGTATTCGACCCGCTGGCTGGCGCCCTGGATTTCCGGTTTGTCCGCCGTTGGCCGGTAACGCAGGTTGACGGGTGCGCCAGTCGCTTCCATTCGCTGGAAGTTATTGTCCTTGACATGGATGGTGACGGTGTCGGCGGTCAACCGCATCGAGCCTTGGGTGATGATCACGTTGCCTTCGTAGACGCTGACGCCGGTTTTCTGATCCAACTGGCCGCGATTAGCCTCCAGGTGGATGGGTTGGGCGCGATCTTCCGGCAGAGCGGCGACCAGCGGCGGCGCCAGCGCCAGTGCGGCCGCCAGCCCGAGTTTAGCGCTGGGGTGGTTCATAGGAGCCTCTCACTTCGGAAAGCAGTTCCAGTCGTTCCTGGTCCAGCCAGGCGCGCGCGCCGACGGCGTTCAGCTCGCCGCCGGGCGTCACCGCCCGAACCGGCGCGGCGGTTTCGGCATAGCGTTCGGCCCGGCGGACCCACACGTCACGAGTGGTGACCGTGACCGGGGGTTTGCCGCTGTCGGCGGTTCGGTGCATGATCACTTCGCCGTCCAGGCGCAGGATTTGGTAATCGGCGGCGATCCAGCCCTGTTCGGCCCGTAGTCGCCATTCCCGGGTCTGGCCATTCGGCTGATACCAGTCCAGCACTGGCTGTTCGATTCGGATGCCGCCCTGGCCAGGCAACTGCCACAGCCGGGGTGCTTCCATCACGTATTCCCGCACCCCCGCGATATTCAGGCGCACCGCCCGGAACCGTTCGATAGTCAGCACCGGAGCCTGACTCTCGGCCGGGGCCGGTTCCCGCAACGAGGATTCCACCCACCGCAGCAGGCCGTAGCTCAGGCTGGCCAGCACCGCCAGTCCGGTCAGGGAGAGAATGCCGCGCGCCGTCATGCCGCCGCTCGCGTTTTTCAAAGATAGCGGTTGCGCAGGGTCGCCAGTTGGCCGCGCGCCTCCAGCAGCAGCTCGCAGACCTCGCGCGCCGCGCCGCGCCCACCCCGGCTGGGAGTTTGCCAGTGGGCGTGTTGCTTGACAAAGGGATCGGCGTTTCGCACCGCGATGGCCAGACCGACCCGGGTCATCACCGGCAGGTCGATCAGATCGTCGCCGACATAGGCGACCTGTTCGACGGTCAGCCCCAGACGAGCCAGCAGGTTGTCGAACACCGCGAGTTTGTCCTGCACGCCCAGATAGGCGTGGTGGATGCCGAGATCGGCCATGCGCCGCTCGACCGAGGCAGCGTGGCGGCCGGAAATGATGGCGACCTCCATCCCGGTTTCGAGCAGCATCTTGATGCCGTGGCCGTCGCGGATATGGAAGGCCTTGTATTCGTTGCCATCGTTGCCCAGATACAGCCGGCCGTCGGTCAGCACGCCGTCCACGTCGAAAATCACCAGTTGAATCTGGGCGGCCTTGCCGAGTACATCGCGCATCGTGGGTTTCTCGCGGGTCGTCGGGGGTCACAGCACGCCGGCGCGCAGCAGATCATGCATGTTCAGCACGCCGGTCAGTTTCCCGGCGGAGTTTACCACCGGCAGGGCGTTAATCTTGTATTGCTGCATCTTTTGCAGCGCCTCGGCGGCCAGGGTGCCGGGGGCGATGGTCTTGCAGTCGCGGGTCATGACCTCGGCGATGCGGGCGGTATGCACGTCCACTTGCCGATCCAGCACCCGACGCAGATCGCCGTCGGTGAACACGCCCAGCACCCGTTGGTCCTCGTCCACCACCACGGTGGTTCCCAAACCCTTGCGGCTCATTTCCAGCAAGGCGTCCTTCAACAGATCATCCGGCGCGCTGCGGGGCATCTGTTCGCCGGCATGCATGACATCGTCGATCAGCAGCAACAAGCGGCGGCCCAGGCGACCGCCCGGATGCGAACGGGCGAAATCCTCGGCGGTGAAGCCGCGCGCCTCCAGCAACGCCACCGCCAGCGCGTCGCCCATAGCCAAGGTCGCGGTGGTGCTGGAAGTCGGCGCCAGTCCCAAGGGACAGGCTTCCTGCGGGACGCCGACATCGATGTGAACGTCGGCCGTCGTGGCGAGCGTGGAATCGGGATTGCCGGTGAGCGTGATCAGCGGCACGCCCAACCGCTTGATCAGCGGCAGCAGGGTCAGGATTTCATCGGTTTCGCCGGAATTGGACAAGGCGACGACGACATCCCGGGCGGTGATCATGCCCATGTCGCCATGGCTGGCCTCGGCCGGATGGACGAAGAAAGCCGGGCTGCCGGTGCTGGCCAGAGTGGCGGCGATCTTGCCGCCGATGTGGCCGGATTTGCCGATGCCGAGCACCACGATGCGGCCCTGGCAGGCCAGCATCAATTGGCAGGCCCGCACAAATCGATCATCGATCCGTGCGGTGAGTCGGGTGATGGCTTCCGCTTCGATCGCCAAAACCCGACTGGCGAGTGCTTTCAGTTTGTCGTGATGGATGAGCATAGTGGGCGGAATGGTACCAGTTATGCTCGCCCGCCGCAGGCGTCAAGCGTCCTTGGCGGCGCGGATAACGACGATAGCGGTCATGCTGGAAGGGGCATGGTACTTCTACTGGTCCGGAAGCCGAAGGCGCCGGGGGTGGGTAAAATTCGTCGCTGCACCGATGAAGGCGGGCGCCAGCAGCGCATTGCTCGACGGTTTTTTCCGTTTCGGCGGTTGAGGTCGGACACAGGCGACCGACCTAACTGATCTATCCGTCCGTCACTTGATGGATGAGCAGTGGAGTCGTTACCCTGCTGTTCCACTCCATACTGGAACGTGGGCCGGCGTGGCAAGGCCGCGTGGGCGTTGGGCATCCTGCGCGCCGCCCACGCGAATACCAACCCAATCGAACCGGTGTTGCACTGCGCCTCACAATGTTGGGAGTTTTGCTACCAGTACTACTTTGAAGTCGACCTGGAACGCTGTCGCGCTCTGGCCGGCGCCGCTTGGGCCACCGTCATTGAGCACGGGATCAGTCTCTTTAATAGCCACGCTTTGTCGAATTTGGTATCGGTTTACGATGCCACATCTTTCGTTAATTGCAAATTTCCTGGTACGGAAAGTTTGGCTCACAGCAATGTTTATGATTAGGAAATAGAACATTTTATGGGTGAAATATAATCCGCGCTTCTATTGAGGTAGAACGAGCAGTGACACTGGTGGCGAATTCATTTTCGCTGCTGGTAACCGGCGCATTGACGGCGGCGGTGTAGCAGTCCAGGGTATCTATGAAAGCCATACCGCCCGCGCGTGACCGATCCGGAGGTTTCCCATGTCGCTCCAGCCCCGCACTGCTTTTAAGATTCCGGAAGAAACCCAACGGGTCGCCCGCGCGGCCTTCCCCCAGAGCACCTTATGTCTACGGATCGCCGATGCGCTGGGTCCGGTTTACGGGGACGAGCAGTTTGCAGATCTCTTTCCCCGGCGCGGGCAACCGGCCGAGGCCCCTGGACGGTTGGCCTGGATCACCGTGCTGCAATTTGTCGAAAACCTGTCGGATCGGGCGGCGGCCGACGCCGTGCGGGGACGGCTGGACTGGAAGTATTTACTCGGACTGGAGTTGACCGATCCTGGCTTTCATCACACCGTGTTGAGCGAGTTCCGGTCGCGCCTAGTGGCGGGTCAGGTCGAGCAACGGCTGCTCGAGGGGCTCCTGGAGCGGTTGCAGGAGCAAGGTCTGCTCCAAGCCGGCGGTCGCCAACGGACCGACTCGACCCATGTCCTGGCGGCCGTGCGCGATCTTAACCGGTTGGAACGGGTCGGTGAAACGCTGCGGGCCGCCCTGAACAGCGTAGCGGTGGTCGCCCCGGACTGGTTACAGATCCTCGCGCCGCCGGTGTGGTACGAGCGCTACGGTCACCGGATCGAGAACTATCACTTGCCGAAAAGCGACGCCGCGCGCCAAGCCTTGGCGGCCACGATCGGGGCCGATGGGCAATGCCTGTTGAAGGCTGTGGATGCCACCACCGAGCACGATTGGCTCGGAAAGGTGCCTGCGGTACAGACCCTGCGTCGGGTCTGGGCGGAGCAATATATCGAAGTCGAGGGCGCGCTGGTCTGGCGCCCGGTCCAAGACATGCCCGCACCTGCCGAGTTGAGCGCCTCCCCCTACGACCCGGACGCGCGCTATAGCACCAAGCGCAGGGTGGAATGGGTCGGCTACAAAGTCCACCTCACCGAGACCTGCGACCCGGCTACGCCGCACCTGATCGTGAACGTCGAGACCACGCCGGCGACGACGCCCGATGACAATAGGGTCGCGGTCGTTCATGCCTCGCTCGCCGCGCGCCACCGCCTCCCCGCCGAGCACCTCGTGGACAAGGGCTATACCTCGGCGCAAGTGCTGCTGGACAGCCAGCGGGATTATCATGTGGCTATCATCGGTCCGGTGGCGGATGATCCCAGTTGGCAGGCCCGGGCCGGGGAAGGCTTTGCCAAGGCGGACTTTCGGATCGATTGGGACCGCCAGGTGGTGACGTGCCCAGTGGGTCACCAGAGCGGCTCGTGGTTACCGAAAACCACGGTTCCCGGAGTCGTGGTGGAGGCCCGTTTCTCGGGTCAGGATTGCACGCCATGTCCACACCGTGCCCGATGTACCCGATCCAAAAAGGAACCGCGTATCATCGGCTTACAACCCCGCGATCAGTATGAAGCCCTCCAAGCCACCCGCGAGGTTCAAACCACCGAGGCCTTCCGCCAGCAGTATGCGGCCCGTGCCGGGGTTGAAAGTACCCACGAGCAAGCCATTCGGCGCTGTGGCCTGCGCCAGTGCCGCTACATTGGACTGGCCAAAACCCACCTACAACACCTGGTCACTGCCGTCGCGATTAACCTGATCCGGGTCGGTGAGTGGTTGGCGGGGACCCCAACAGCCCCGACCCGTTGTTCGCGGTTTGCCGCCCTTCAAGGAGCGGCGTGAACAACCCAGGAGAATTCGCCACCAGTGTCA
>Ga0209573_1001013_pt1 | contig 48400 bp, 37 predicted proteins | sample TNRBio252014_DNA_FD_185870 | JGI IMG/M metagenome (GOLD analysis project Ga0209573, IMG submission 185870) | Wastewater treatment Type I Accumulibacter community from EBPR Bioreactor in Madison, WI, USA - TNR Reactor_6/25/2014_ DNA (SPAdes)... | ecosystem: Engineered > Bioreactor > EBPR >... | reverse complement strand
CATTAAGCATAAAAGGTACGACCACTAAAAATTAGAAGTTTACCTAAATTTTTGCTTGTGTCCCGAAAATTTTTGCCTTTTTCTTAAAAAAATAAAAAATTAGGTAACGGGTTAGCCGAATGCTTACAAAGGCCAAGGGTAACTATCAAGCTCGTCTCTAGAATGGCCATGAGCTTTTTCTGTTGGTGTTAAAAAGCGAATATTTTTATTGATAGGTACGGCAATGTTTGTCCACCAATAAAAAGGAATTTCTTCTTTGTTTAAATTTCGAGCTGTTACATGATACCAAAGGTTTGAAGAATTCTCTTTTAACAAGAAGTCTATTTGCCATGTAGTGTTTAATATTCTATCATATTCGAATATTCGTAAAATTTCTTGGTTGTTAATTTTTACTTTAGCAAAATATACTGGTGAACAAGTTAATGTCGTGTGGCCTGGTATGGGGCCGTTCCATTCTATTCCCCCCGAAAACCAAGCGTTTCGTAATGCTAAGTTGGCTGGTTGAAAAACTGGGTTATCAAAAAGCAATTCTTTGTTTTTTTCTTTATCATATAGGGAAGCTAGTCTACCGCCAAATTGAGGGTAGAATGTTGCTTTAAGTTTAGAATTTTCTAAAACGATTGTTGGAAATTCGCATTCTTTTTGGCTGCGATCATAATTATCTTGTACTAAGTACGGCAAAATTTTTAGCGACCCTTCAAATGGCGATTTGAATCGATCCATTGGTAAATTCGCAAGGAAATTTGCTTTGTTGTTAGTGCTGTTGACAAAAAATGATGGCAGCGGATTTTGTTTGCCTAAATTTGAGACTTTAATCTTACGATGGGAATGATATATTGTGCTCATTGTTGCTCCTATGACGAATCATTTTGCAAGCCTATTTTACATCTTTTACAGTGAACCTCATTTAGCGTATCGAATTTTTTTAAATTCTCATGGTGAGACAAACAAGAAATGGAATGCTAAACATAATTATTTAGCACGGCATTTTTTATGAACTAGTTCAGAAGTTGCTTGGCTTATTCTTTCATTTGAAAGTCAATAATAGAAGGTGGTGGGTTATTTGTTCTGATGATTTCTTTTTCATTATCAGAAAGCGGTCTCCCTTTTTTTAATTCTTCAGCCTGATAAAAGGTATCAAACCAAATTTTAGTTGTAATGGTGTTTCCTTCTCTGATAAATAAATATTCGCGTATTAGGTGTTTTCTGGCTAGATCAAATTGATTTTTTGATAAAGCGATGGTAGCTTTAGATAAACTTACAAACTCACTTTCTTCAATTTCTTTAGGGCATTCATTTACTAAACACTCTAAAATTTTAACTTCATTTTTATCAACTAGAAGTTTTGATAATTCAATGAATAAATCTATATTTTGATTCGAATTTTGCCATGCCTTTAAATAAGTTTCAATGCCTTTTTCAAAGTTTTTGTTGGTTATTTCTATAATAGCAATTGCTCGCATGGATTGAAAATTAGGTTTTAGTTCAATTGAAGCTTCAAAATGTTGTTTTGCTTTAATTAAATTTTGTTGCTCCATGTAAATTACGCCTAAGTGTAATTGGTGTAGCCATGTATTAAAGCCAGCATCGATTGAGTTTTGGATTTTTTGATGCCAATCTTTTGAGGTATTCCATGAGTGTGGGGTTTTATTCAATGAATCTTTTGAAAATTTGTTTTCTGTTAATAATTCATACCAAGGTTTTTCTATTTCTGTAATGGGAGCCGTAAATAATAAACCGGGGATTTTTTTACCAGATAATTTTTCTTGCAAACTACCCCACGGTTGTCCTTCATAAATGATTGAGTCTGGTGTTATGTCTTCCCATTTTGTCATTTGCTTATCAATTACATCAAGGTTTTTGTATAAACCAATTTCTTCTAGTTTTTGTTGAGTGTGTTTGACCGCGATGTCGTAATTTTTGTCGTGAACTTTTTCTGCATTGCAGTTTAGTGGCCCGAAACAGGCCGTCCAGCTGATGGTGCTGTTACCTGCAAGTGGTGTAACTTGTAATTGAGTTTCGGTAATACCGGCTTGGATTTCAATATATTGACCTTTGCCGGGTAGGCTTAGGGTATCCATCCAATTGGTACCGCCTTGGCCATACCCGAAATACCATAATTTTTTTCCTTTTAATTTAGGGGTTGCAATATGAAATAATCCATAACCTGTCTCATCGGCATAACTAAACCATGGTATTTTACATTCTTTATCAAGATAAAATAATGACAATGCCGTTTTATAATTTTTTGGATAACTAATATCAATTTCTTTTTCGATAGGCCATTCATTATATATCAGTTGATCAAAAAAATGATTTAGGGTATCTTTTGTTGAGGTGATGAATCTAATTTTTTCGGTAAGTGGGGTTGCGATATTGGTCCACCAATAAAATGGAATTTCATAATTATTTAGATTGCGGGCTGTTACATGGTACCACAGGTTGGTTGAATTTTCAGGTAGATAAAAATCCACTTGCCATGTTGTATTTAGTAGTCGATCGTATTCATATATTCGTAATATCTCCTGATTATTAATTTTTAGCTTTGCAAAATAAATGGGGGTACAGGTAAGAAGAGTGTGCCCGTAGACGGGTCCGTTCCATTCAATGCCACCTGAAAACCATGCATTTCGGAGTGCTAAATTAGCTGGTTGAAAGACTGGGTTGTCAAACAATAATTCTTTTTTCTTTTCTTTATCGTATAGGGAGGCTAATCGTCCGCCGTATTGTGGATAAAAGGTCGCTTTGAGTTTTGTGTTTTCTAAAATAATTGTGTTAAGGGTGGAATCTTTTTGTGCGCGGTCGTAATGGTCTTGAACCAAATAGGGCATCATTTTAAATGCACCTTCGGTTACGGCACCAACGGCAGCTTCTTTGGGAATATCTTTGTCGAAGCTAACTTTGTATTTCGGAATCGTGAGGCTAAAGATTGGCAGGGTATTTTCTCTGCCTAGGTTTGAAACTTTGATATTTCTTGTGGAATGATAAATAGAACTCATGGAATTTCAGCCTAGAATGTTTTTTTGGGAATTTTCCAACTTTTTAAAAATTTATTAATGATAAACCAAATTTGAAGCATTTGTAATTAGAAATGCGACTTTTGAGACAAACAAGATATTACTTGCCTATAAAAATAATTTCAAATAGAAAATAATCAGGCCTGTTTTGAGTATAAGCAGGTACATGCTTAGTAATAATTAAATAAGACACTCTCAGATTTCATTTTTTTCTATTTAACTAAAAATATCGATATACAATTCTGCGCCTTAAATGGAGGCTAAAGAAATCTTCATTGAAATTAATTACTAAATCGAAAGCACAGTGTAGGTTCACTTGCGGAAGATTTTATTTTTGAAAGGGTAAAGATGAAAAAATTACTTGTTTTGGTTTTGAGTTTAAGTCTATTTGTTATGGGTGCGTTTGCGGGTGAAGCTACAAAAGTAGAGATTAAAGATGTGCCAAAGGAAGTTTTAGACGCAGCTAAAGAAAAAGTAAAAGGTTTGGAAGCAACAGAAGCTACAGTAGCTGCAAAAGGTGAAGGTAAAGTTTACAGCATCAAAGGTAAAGCAGATGGTAAAGAAGCAACTGCAGAAGTGTCAGTTGATAAAGCTGGTAAAGTTACAAAAGAAACTAAATAATAATAGATTTTCTTAGATTTTTAAGGCGTCACGATTGTGACGCCTTTTTTATTTATAAGTATTTTTGGTTTATTCATTTAATAGTGTGAGACAAAAACTGATTTCGATATTAACACTTTTCCTTGAATAGAAAAGGGCTAACAAATTATTTTTTTATCTAATTGGTTTTGGTTTTGTCCAAGTTGTAGGCCAATTAGAGAGGCTTCCCCACAATTGCAAGTCAGTAAGCGACATTTGATATACTTTTCTAGAAATGAGGTTTTCTTTATCAAATGTATATTTAATAGCGTATTGATAAATGGGTTCATTAGTACATCTTAATAGAAACAAAGCTTCTTTATCTGTGCTAGTTACACAATGGATTCCGTCAAATAAAAGCGGTGGTTGGCCTAAGGAATCACTTGAAAGAGAATAGAGTTCTTTTTTTGGTGTTTCGTTTTCATTGTTTGTGGATTCAGTGGCTTTTTTTATTTTTTCTAAAGCTTCAATTTCTGATTTTAATTTTTGATGAACTTGATGAATGCTACCTTTTTTAAGATCTAGAATGATAAAAATTTTGTGTTTATGGTCGTAAATCACATGGTCATTTTCAAGATCTAGATTTTTTAGTGGTTCTTCTGTTTTGTTTGCTTCAAAAGTTGTTTTTGCAAATAAGGCGACTTCTTTTGGAAAAAATAAATCTGGTGCATCATTTCTTGACCCACAAGCAAGTAAAAGGAGCAAAGGAAGGATGGTGAGTTTGGACATAAATTTTCCTAAAATGGGTTGCGACTTTATTAATATCTAAGAATTGTAAAGTTATCAGGTAAGAATAAAGATGTTTTTGGTTTTTTTACAAGATTCACAAAAAATATGTGTTTTTGCTTTAGGCTTAGATTTTGTAAAAATACCCTGATTTCCTTAACATTATATGTTTATTTTTTAAAAATTGATTTTTGCCCCCTTTTTTTTTAGAATTTGAGGAATTGTGGTATATTTGGTAGTTTTTCTATAATGTTCATCTTTTTTGCATAAAAATTTAATTTTTGGAGAAATACAAGTGGGTTTTAATTGTGGTATAGTGGGGCTTCCGAATGTCGGTAAATCAACTATTTTTAATGCTTTAACACAAGCCGGAGCGGAGGTTCAAAACTATCCATTTTGTACGATCGAGCCTAATACTGGTATTGTAAATGTGCCAGATGAACGAATTGATGTTTTATATAACATTTATCAAAGCAAAAAAAAGATTCCTGCTCAAATTGAGTTTGTGGATATTGCGGGGTTAGTAAAAGGTGCATCTTCGGGTGAAGGGCTGGGTAATAAGTTTTTAGGTAATATTAAAGAAGTAGATGTTATCGTGCATGTAGTACGATGTTTTGAAGATGATAATGTAGTGCATGTGGATGGTTCTGTTAACCCTTTGCGCGATATTGAAATTGTGGATACTGAATTAATTTTTAAAGATTTAGAAACAATAGAAAACAAGATAACGCGTCTTACAAAAATGTTAAGATCGACTAAAGAAAAGAAGGATTTAGACTTTCAATTAGCAGTGTGTGAAAAGGTAAAAGCTGAAATGAATAAGGGTGTTAATTGTAGGAGTATAAAACTAACAAATGAAGAGAAAATCAGTTTGCGTGATTGTAATCTATTAACAATTAAGCCGGTGCTTTTTTGCATGAATGTAGAGGAGTCGTCGTGCGTAAATGGCAATGCCCTTTCGGCGCAGGTTAAAGCGTATGCAGAAAAGGTTCCTGCACCGAGTGTTTTAATTTCAGGTAAAATTGAAATGGAATTAATTGAAATGGACCCGGCGGATCGTGTTGTGTTTTTATCAGATCTAGGGTTAACTAACTCTGGTTTAGACAGATTAATTAAAGCAGGTTATGAGGCCTTGGATCTAATTACCTATTTTACTTGTGGGCCTGAAGAGACACATGCATGGACAATAAAAAGAGGGACGCTAGCACCCCAAGCGGCAGGTGTCATTCACACCGATTTTGAAAAAGGTTTTATTCGCGCAGAAACAATTGCTTATAAAGATTTAGTGGCTGCTGGTAGTGAGGTAAAAGCAAAAGAAGCAGGCAAACTTCGATTAGAAGGTAAGGAATATGTAATGAATGATGGCGATTTAATGCATTTTAGATTTAGTGTGTAAAGTTGTGTTTTAAGCCAATTGTCTTTTTTGCATCACATAGACGGGTTAAATGCGCTAAAAATTTTGGGTTTTGCTGAAAAACTAACAAAATAGTGTTTTTTTTATCCAATAAACACATCATGTTGTGCTAAAATAAGCGTAATAATTTTCTAATTGAAAATTATGTGGTTAAAAATGAGTCTGTTCAAGAGGCGATTCCTTAAAAAAGAAGTTAGTCATTATTTCTTAAAATGGCCATAAATCTTAAGTGGCAAGGATATAGCGGAATGACGAGAAACAGGCTTTTTGATGAGGTTTAATCCTTTTTAGGCCCTGTGAACGCATTTTGAATCATCTGGGTATCCAAGATCCTAAAATGCAATTTTTGAGCAACCCTACAAAAATGACTTAATTAGATAGTTTTATATTTGTTAATTCAATTGACATATAAAAGTTTGGTCTAGAATTACGCCTTTTTATTTGAGAACTTACGCACATATTGTTTTAGTCCTCAATAAAATAGTTTTTTTGGTTAAAAATACCTCGCATTCGGGTACTTTTTGGGAGAAGGTGAACTTTGTTAGATCTTGACTACACAATAAAGGTAAGGCTTCCTATCATAATATTCGCCGTTTTGGTTACATACGGGACGGTATTTTGGTTAAGTACACCCAGTCGAAAAGGTATTGGCTATGAGCCAGAGCAGCCGATTGCATTTTCTCATAAATTACATGCAGGTGACATGCAAATTGATTGTCGTTACTGCCATGTTGGTGCCGACAAATCGCGTCATGCTGGTGTACCTTCGGTTGACACATGTATGAATTGTCACTCTACTGTTAAAGCGGTAGGTCGTGATCGAGAGGTGTTCACTTATAACGAGAAGATTGTTCCAAAAAAGAGTAATTTAGGTGCAGTTGCATCATCCATTGTAAGCTCTCAAAAGAAACATAAAGATTCTAGTGATTTATTCAAAGGCATTAAATCGGCTAAAACAAATAATGATGTGATGTCGATTTTAAATGCTGTTATTGAAAATGAAGAATCGCGATTGCAATTTTTTAAGATTTACGGCACAAATGATTGGAAAGATCAAGAAATTGTTGCGTTAAAGAATAAGGAGCAATTAACAGAAAAAGAGTCTCAAAAACTTTGCCGTTTTATGATGGATTCCTTGTTTGAAATTGATTCGTACAATAGTTTAGAGATTAAAAAACTAACGGCATTTGCTGAATCTGGTAAGCCACTTGAGTGGAAGAGGATTTATAAATTGCCAGAATATGCTTATTTCAATCATAGTGTGCACATTGCAAAAGGTATTGATTGTACGAATTGCCATGGCAATGTAGCAGACTTAGATAGTATGAAAAAGATGAAGCCAATTACGATGGGTCGCTGTATTGACTGTCACCGTGGTGATTACGAAGAGTTCCATAAAGATTTAAAACAAAAAGTTACTGGACCTGAAGACTGTGGAGCTTGTCATAGGTAGTTTAGAAAATTATCAAAGGCAAGATAAAGGGATTGCAAGAGGAAAGTAATAAATGAATAATAATGGCGATAAAGACAACGCAGGTGTAGATACTAATTATTGGCGTAGTTTTGCAGAATATTTTAAAGATGATTCTGTAAAAGAGGAAATGAAATCTGAGTTCGTGGCTGGTGCAGCTGACGATTTGAATTTGTCAGAAATGAATGGATTTACCAGAAGACATTTTCTAGCACTACTTGGAACATCGGCAGCTTTAGCTGGTGCGGGTTGTGTAGACTATTATGACCAAGGTGAGATTGTACCCTATAATAAAAAACCCAAAAATGTAATACCTGGTGTGGCAAATTATTTTGCTTCTACCATGGTAGATAATGGTGAGGCATATGGTGTACTTATTAAATCACGCGAAGGTCGTCCGATTAAAATTGATGGTAATCCAGAACACCCTATTAGCCGTGGTAAAATAAATTCACGCATTCAAGCATCGATAATGGGCTTATATGACCCAGAGAGATTGCAAGCGCCAACTGAAGGTTTAGGTGGCAAAAATAAAATTGACTGGGCAAAAGCGGATGAAAAATTAGCGACCGCTATTCAAAGTGCTCAGGAACAAAAAAAGACAATTGCAATTGTTACGCATTCTGTTCTTTCCCCTTCTTTAAATGAAATTTTAAATGATTTAGAAACAAAAGGTTTTAAGGTATATTCTTATGAATTAGCAAGTGGCCAAGTGAGGGATCAAGCTTGGGCAGAATCTTCAGGTGAAGGTGCATACCCTCTAATTGATTGGAGCCAGCCTAAAATTATTTTGGCTTTAGAGTCTGACTTTTTGGGTGCAGAAGGGGTCGCTGTTGAAGCGATTCGCGGTTTTGCTTCAAATCGTAGCGCCTTGTTTAAAAATAAGGTTGAGCAATTTAATAAATTGTATTGTGTTGAAGGCCAAACGAGCGTTACTGGTTTAAATGCCGATGTGCGTGTTCGTTTAAGCCCAGCCCTTCAAGTAGATTTTGTTTTGAATTTAATTCTGAAATTAAAGGATAGTTTAGCATTTGATCCAGCGATATTAGAGTTGGCTTCGAAAGCGAGCAAGGTTGAAGTGCCTGAAAACTTAATTCGTGATTTAATTGCAAATAAGGGCAAATCTTTAGTTTATGCTGGCGATAAAGTTTCGAAGCAAGTGCATTTTTTAGTGAATTATTTAAATGAGGTTCTTGAAACAAAAGCCTATCAATCTGGTTCAAGTCGCAAACATTTAAGAAATTTACAAGTTAGTAGTGATTTCGCATCATTAGCAGTTGAAATGCAGGAAGGGAAAATAGGTGTCGTTATTCACCTAGATTCTAACCCTGTGTATCATTTGCCAAAAGACACAAATTATGCGGTTGGTTTAGCAAAAGTGCCTTTAACCGTTTCGATTACAGAGTTTGAAAATGAAACAAGCGTGGCTTGTGGCTTGGTATTGCCAGCGCATCATGCTTTGGAATCTTGGGGTGATTTTGAAACTCGTACAGGTCTTTATAGCTTACAGCAACCAGTATTAAACCCTTTATATAAAACGCGACAAAAAGAAGGCGTATTGTTAAGTTTATCGCAAGGTGTTCCTTATCAGGAGACGGCCTATCGCGAGTATGTAAAGGCTTTCGCACAAAAAACTATTTTTGGTAAAATGGGTGTGGCTGTTTCTTTTGATATATTTTGGAAGACGGCCTTACAAATTGGGTTTGTAAAACTTAATAACGCGGCTACTGAAAAGAAGAAGATTTCGACAGGTTTTGTTTCAGAGGTAACGCCTGGAGCTTTACCTAAATTTACGGTTTTGTTAGCAAGTAGCCAGACAGGTGATGGTCGTTTAATTAGTAATGGTTGGGTTCAAGAAGTTCCGCACCCAGTTTCAAAAGTAGTTTGGGATAATTATGCGGCAATTTCATTAAAAACGGCTAGTGATTTAGGCATAAGAAAATATGTTACGCCATATGATAAAAACTACGATATGCTTACGGTTGAAGTTGAAGGTCGTAAATTAACACTACCTTGTATGATGCTACCAGGCATGGCCGATGACACGGTTGTAATCGAACTAGGTTATGGTAGAAAAAATGCTGGCACCATTGGTATGGGCGAAACAGGCAATGGAATTGGTGTAAATGCAGTTGAGTTGATGAGTGTAAAAGGTGGTTTGACGCCTTGGTTGTTTGTGAATGCAAAAGTAAGTAAAGGTGCTGGTTCTTATGCTTTAGTAAGCACGCAAGAGCACTATTCATTAGACGGTGAAATCACTGGAGAAGGTCCAGTAGGTAATGCATTAGCTGGGTTTGGTGCAGATAAATTTTTAGCTAATGAAGTGGCTCAAGTTGTTGAAAAAAGAGGTATAGTCAAAGAGGGAACTATTGAAAATGGTTTTCACTACCACCGTCACCCTGTGTTTAGTATAAATGATTTGCATCAATACCCAGGTTATAAATGGGCGATGGCAATTGATATTAATAAGTGTACTGGCTGTAATGACTGTATAGTAAGCTGTAATGCTGAGAATAATATTCCTGTAGTTGGTAGAACTCAGGTGAATAAAGGTCGTGAAATGCACTGGATGCGAATCGACAGGTATTTCAGAGGTAAGACGGAAAGTGTAAAAGCTTCCTTTCAGCCCATGTTGTGTCAACATTGTGATAATGCCCCATGTGAGAATGTTTGCCCTGTTGTTGCAACTTCTCATAGCCCAGAAGGCTTAAATGATATGGCCTACAATCGTTGCGTAGGTACGCGCTATTGTGCGAATAACTGCCCATACAAAGTTAGAAGATTTAACTATTATAATTTTAGAAATAATTTGGGTCGCAAGGATCATTGGACGGGTAAAGGTTATTATGAAGGCAAGAGTGTCGAGTTGATGAATAACCCAGAAGTTACTGTTCGAAGTCGTGGTGTTATGGAAAAGTGTAGTTTTTGCGTTCAGAGAATTTCTGAAGCTAAGCAAAAAGCTAAAGAGCAAGGTCGTTTGGTACGAGACGGTGATGTGGTAACAGCCTGTCAAAGTGCTTGCCCAGCAAATGCAATTGTTTTTGGAAACATCAATGATGCAAATTCAGAAATTAGAAAATGGGCAAATAGCGACTTGAATTATAAAGTTCTAGAAGAGCTAAATGTTAGGCCAAATGTGAACTATTTGGCTAAATTGCGTTATGAAGAAACTGTTGATAAAACCGACCACAAAGAAGCAAGTGGTCATCATTAATCTGGAGTAGTAACTTGAGTGAACAAGTAAAGGATTTCAGTAAACATATACCCTTAGTGGAAAACAATGCCACTTCTGCACAGCTAGATGATGTGATTGCAGCACCGATGGAAAAATACCCGCCGATTCGTTGGTGGATATGTTTTGCTGTTGCACTATCATTGTTAGGTTTTGGCGCTTATAGTTTGATAAGGACGGTTTATTTTGGTATTGGTGAATGGGGTAATAACAACCCTGTTTTTTGGGCATTTGACATTGTCAACTTCGTATTTTGGATTGGTATTGGTCACGCAGGAACTTTGATTTCGGCGGTGTTGTTTTTATTTAGACAGTGGTGGCGAAATTCAATTGCAAGAGCGGCAGAAGCTATGACGGTATTTGCTGTTATATGTGCGATGATTTTCCCGATTATACACACAGGGCGCCCTTGGTTAGCCCATTATTTATTGCCATACCCTAGTGAAAGAAATTTATGGACAAACTTTACTTCGCCTCTTGAGTGGGATGTGTTTGCGGTTACTACTTATGGTACCGTTTCATTCGTGTTTTGGTATGTTGGTTTGATACCAGATTTTGGTGTAATGCGTGATCGAACTAAAATAACTACTTTTATGAGTGGTGTAAGAAAATATATTTATACTGTATTGAGTTGGGGTTGGATCAACTCCAATAGACATTGGCAACATTATGAGAGAACATATTTAATCTTAGCAGGGTTTGCAACTCCACTAGTGTTCTCAGTACACACAATAGTTAGTTTTGACTTTGCTACTTCGGTGATACCTGGTTGGCATACAACTATTTTTCCACCGTATTTCGTAGCTGGAGCTGTATTTTCGGGTTTTGCTATGGTGGTGTCTGTAATGACAATCGTTCGTTGGGCTTATCATTTAGAGCATATCATTACGATAAACACACTTGAAAAGGTGAATAAGATATTAATGGCAACGGGTTTGATGGTGGGGTATGCTTATGGTATGGAATTTTTCATAGCTTGGTATGGTCAGAACCCAAACGAAAGTTTTGTTTTTTATAACCGAGCTTTTGGTCCAAATTCTTTAGGATATTGGACAATGGTTATTTGCAATGTTGTTTCTCCTCAGATATTTTGGTTTAGGAAAGCCCGTCGCTCCATTTTGGTAATGTCGATAGTAGCCATTTTTGTAAACATTGGTATGTGGTATGAGAGATATACTATTATCGTTAGTTCATTAAGTAGAGATTATTTGCAATCAAGTTGGGATCGCTATGAATTTTCTATAATTGATATTGGTCTATTGCTTGGTAGTTTTGGTTTATTTTTTACTTTAGTGTTATTATTTACAAGGTTTTTGCCAGTAGTTGCGATGTCAGAAATTAAAGCAGTGGCAGAAAACAATCAACCTACTCATCACGGGGATAATCATTAATTATGAGTGCTGAAAAAAAGATTTATGCTGTTACAGCAATTTTTGATACTCCTGACGCAATTATGTCTGCGGCAGCGAAGGTTAGAGATTCTGAGTATAGTAAATTTGATGTTCATACGCCTTATCCTGTTCATGGTATGGATCATGCAATGGGTTTGAAGCCAACCAAGTTGCCTTTTGTTACATTAATATGTGGTTTAACTGGTTTAGCGATAGCGTTTAGTTTACAAACAGGAATTATGTTTGGTGATTATCGACTGAATATTGGTGGTAAGCCGTTTTTTTCATTGCCAGCTTTTATCCCTATTATGTTTGAATGTACTGTGTTAGTTTTAGCTCATTTGACGGTTTTTTTTATGTTGACCATGTTTAATAAATTACCAATTAATAATTGTCCGTTGCATGATACAGATTATTCAAGAGCCATTATGTGTGATAAATTTGGTGTGGCAATTGAGGCGAGAGACGAAAACTTTAATGAAGAAAAGGTTAAGAGCTTTTTAAGTCGAATTGGCGGTAGAGATATTGTGACGATTTATGAAAAGGAAGGCGAATAATGAAAAAAGTCAAGTTTATGGATTGGCCGTTCCTTCTATTTTTGTTTTTTGCGATTATGGGACCAGTTGGTACAAAAGTGTATCTGTTTTATAATCATGCTTTATACAATGTGCCATTCACATGGATGGAAACGCAAGAGAAGTTAACACCTCAAAAGAAGAGTGATTTATTTCAAGATCAACACGGTATGCAAGCCCCATTAGAAGGTACTTTAGCAAAAGGTTGGTTAAACTCACATGTGAATGAAATTTTAGCTAAAGAAAATTTAGATTTACAAGAATTGTATGCGAACCCAGTTGCGATGACTGCAGGCAGTTTGAAAAGAGGTGCCGATAACTATCAAGTATATTGTTCGATATGTCACGGGGATTTAGGTGACGGTGGTTTGACAGGGAAATTAAAAGGGGGGCATTTTACGCCACCGAGTTTACATTCTTCTAAATTGAGAGAAGGTTCGGATGGTTTGCTTTACCAAATAATAGTAAGAGGTCAAAATACAATGCCAAGCTATGAAAAACAAATACCAGCGGAAGTGCGTTGGGATATTGTCAACTACATAAGAGTTCTTCAGAGATCCCAAAATGCAAAAGTAGAGGATTTGGAAGTTAAGATTGTGGGAGATAATGGGGCATTGAAGACTGATATGAAATCAGAAGTGAAATCAGGTAACGAGGGACATCATTAATATGAGTAAGCATTCAAACCAAGAATATGTAAGAAAGCCTCTAAGTGGTGGCGTGATTGTAAAAGGCGCAATTCTTTTAATTATTGGAGTAATTTTAGTAGTAATCGGTTTTGGTGGTGGTTCTGCTTATGTAGGCCCTATAGAAGACATTGAAAAGTTTGAATTACAAAAAGTTGAATATATTGCAAAAAAGAAGGAAGTCTTGAGCAATAAATTAATGATGAATAAGTCAGAAGAAGAGACGCATGGTGTGAAGGAAAAGCCTGCGGGGAGTGAGCATAAAAAAGACGATCATTCTAAAGACTCACATGCAACTGATGGTCATGGGTCGCATTCATCTGAGCCGACTATCAATACGCGATTATGGGCTAATTTTCTTGTCATGTTTTTATTTGTTTTAAGTATTGGAGCTGGGTCATTGTTTTTGGTTGGGCTAGATTACTTGGTTGGTGCAAATTGGAGCACCCCATTAAAACGAATTACGGAAATTTTATGTTTTATGATTTTCCCTGCGTTTATTTTAGGTTTAGTCATTTATCTTGGCGGTATGGATAGTATATATTCCTCATGGGTCAATATGGACAAGTCTGATAAAATATTAAAAGGTAAGGCTGCCTATTTGAACAAGGAATGGTTTCTAATTCGCTTTGTTCTTGTATACATTTTCTGGGGTATTTTTTACTTTTTCTTTATTAACAATTCTAAAAAACAAGATGATTCAAAAGATCAGAAGTATACAGCATTATCTGGAAAATTTGCACCGATATTCATGATAGGTTTTTCTTTTGCGATAACTATTGTGGCAATCGATTGGATTATGACATTGTCACCAAAGTGGTTTTCCACAATGTTTGGTGTGGCTTATTTTGGTGGTGCGGTAACAGCGGCTTTAGCGGCAATCGTTTATGCAACAGTTAAAATGAAAGAGAATGGTTATTTACACCCTAAAATGAAAAACGACACTTTTTATAGTTTGGCAGGGTTGTTGTTTGGTTTTAACTGTTTTTGGGCATATGTAAGTTTCTGTCAATTTATGTTGATTTGGTATTCGAACATTCCTGAAGAAACATTTTGGTATATATATCGTTGGGATGGTGCATGGTTATGGTACACATTATGTATGATTGTGTTTCATTTTGTGATTCCGTTTTTTGCATTAATTTCGAGAAGTTCAAAAACTAATTTAGCGAGATTGAAGGTAATGGCAGTTTGGTTGTTAGTTGCCCATTATGTAGATTTGTATTGGCAAGTTACGCCAACATTTAGCAATTCTCCTTTTATTGGAGCGATCGAAATTGGGTTTTTATTAATCAGTTTAGGTCTACTTGTAGTAGTGTTTGCAGTTAGAGCAAAGAATGTGAACCATGTGGCAATTGGTGATCCGAGATTAGAACAAGGTTTAGGTTTCCGGTTACATTAACCGAAGTAAGGAAGTTTTGAAATATGAGTAAAGAACATAAACATCATCACAATGAAAGTGATCATGGTAGTCATTGTAAAAAAGGTACCGGTTGTTCGCCTTGGAAGACAATGGTTACAAAAGGTATTTGGGTAATTTACCCGATCATGGGTATTTGTTTTTTACATATGCTCTGGTTGTTGAATGACCGTATTGATTCAATTATGTATAATACAGTGCCTATTCATGAAAAACCGATGCCTTTTGTTGATATTAAAATGCCAGTTGCTGGTTCGGTGATGTCAGGTATGGATTTAAAGCTAATTAAGCAGCCGTCTGCTGAAATGTTAAAATTAGGAAAAGCAACTTATCAAATTAATTGTATAAGCTGTCACGGACCAACGGGAATGGGTGATGGGCCAGCTGGATTGGCAATTCACGCTAGAAATTTCACGCTTAAAGATGGCTGGAAAAATGGTAGAGAATTAGGGAATATGTTCACTTCGATAACTAAAGGTGTAGGTGTCATGTCCGCATTTGATACATTGCCAGTTGAAACTAGAATTAGTTTGATACATTATGTTAGAACTTTTGGTGAATTCCCTGAAATTTCAGATGCCGAAGTGAATGAGCTGGATAAGCAGTTTAGTTTATCAAAAGAAACGGTTACTCCTCATAAAATACCAATTACATTAGCAACCCAAATTTTATTAGATGAAGTTAAGGCTAAAAATCAAAAAAATCATGAAATTGCACAATCTATTATTGCGGATAGCAGTGCTGGAGCAATTTTGTTAAAAGAGCAAACTGACAATTTAGAAAAGTTTGTGAACGCCTTGCAATCGAATGCACACTGGAAAAAAGATATTGAATCATTTTCTGCATTTTTATCTGTAAATGTTGGCGTCATTGGAATTAGACCAAATATTTTGTTATTAGAAAAATCGAAATTAGAAGAACTATATAATTATTTGAAGGAAATTAAATAATTATGAAGAAATCAGTTTTGGTTTTAATTTCAATTTTATTTTTGAGTGTTCTTTCGGCACAAGATAATAAAAACTACCCAGAAATTATTGAAAAACTAGGCGATGTGGTGCCACTTGACAAGATCCGTTTTTTTGATGAGAATGGTACGGAAAAATCTCTTAAAGATTTTGGAAATAATAAACCAATTGTGATTGCTTTAGTGTTTTATAAATGCACTAGCATTTGTATGCCTTTCATTAATGGTATTGGTGACTATGTGGATACCAATAGCAATAAGATTCAATCAGGGAAAGACTTTGAACTTTTGACAATAAGTTTTAACCCATCAGAAAACTATGAAATGGCTGCGGTTAAAAAGAAAAACCAATTTGAGGCTATGAAAAATAGGCGACCATTTGAGTCATGGCAGTTTTTAACTGGAACTCAAGAAAATATAACTGCTTTAACTGAAAAAGTAGGCTTTAAATATGTGCCTTACGATGATGAAGGTGACTTTGCTTTTTTACATAAATCAGCATTAATAGTATTATCGCCTAGTGGAAAAATAGTGCGTTACATAGAAGGTGATACGCGTTCTGGTAAAAATACAAACTTCAATTATTTTACAATGGAATTAGCTGTGGCAGAAGCCTTTAAGGGTGTGCCAGGGCCTAGTTACGCTAAATTTTTGAATGTATGTTTTAAATATGAGCCTAAAAACAAACAATATACTTTAAAAGTTCTGCAAATAGCTGGGGCATTAATTACACTTTGTGCAGTGCTTTTATTTTTATCAGTAACAGTTTTATCAAAAAAACCTAAAGATGTAAATGATCCGTTAAAGAAAGAAGGTCCAGAAAAATGAGCAGCTCCCACGCCCATACATCCTACTTAGATGTAAAGGATAAATATCAGTTTAAGCCATTGAATTGGATTTTGAGTGTCGACCATAAGAGAATTGGCGTAATGTATTTATATACTGCGTTTGCATTCTTTATAGTTGCCTTGTTGATAGGTGTTACGATTAAATTAGAAAAAATGTTCCCTGGTCAACAAATTTACGGCCCTGAATTTTACAATAAACTTTTTACTACCCATTCCGTAATAATGATTTTCTTGTTTATTATTCCAACAATGCCGTCTATTTTTGGTAATTTTTTCTTACCAATTATGATTGGTGCTAAAGATGTTAGTTTCCCTCGGTTAAATTTAGTTTCTTACTGGATATATGTGTTGGGGGCTGGGATAGCTGTGGGAGGAATAGTTTTAGGCAGTCCAACATCCTTGATAGGTGGAGCGGATACAGGTTGGACATTTACACCTCCAAATAGTACGCTTTCAGGTAGTGCTGTGTCTTCAACTTTATTAGCGGCGTTTATTTTAGGTTGGGGTACTATTTTAACGGCAATCAATTTCATTGTTACGATACATAGAATGCGTGCACCTAATATGAAATTTTTGAAAATGCCATTGTTTGTGTGGACATTATATGTGACTTCTTGGATTCAATTAATTGCAACTCCAGTTGTGGGAATTACTTTGATGTTACAAGTAATGGAAAGATTTATGCCGATTGGATGGTTTGACCCAACAAAAGGTGGCGACCCGGTATTATTTCAGCATATGTTTTGGATTTATTCACACCCAGCAGTATATATTATGATTTTGCCAGCAATGGGTGCGATTTCTGAAGTAATAACCACTTTTTCTCAAAAAGCTATTTTTGGTTATTTCAGCATGGTTTTATCAACTGTTGGTATTGCAGCGGTAGGTTACTTCGTTTGGGCACACCATATGTTTTTGACAGGTATGAGCGAGGTTGCACAATTTGTCTTTTCTTTCTTCACTTTTTTAGTTGCTATACCAACGGCAATTAAAGTATTTAACTGGACAGCTACTCTTTACAAAGGTTCTATTAAATTAGATTCCCCAATGCTTTTTGCGATTGGCTTTTTATTTAATTTCAGTATAGGTGGTTTTACAGGTCTATTTTTAGGTGCCTTAAATGTTGATGTGCAACTGCATGGAACAGACTTCGTTGTAGCACACTTTCATTACACGATGTTTGGTGGTGCTGGTTTTGGTATATTTGCGGCAGTTCATTATTGGTTCCCAAAAATGTTTGGTCGAATCATCAATGAAGGTGTTGCTAAATTATCATTTTTCTTAGTATTTATTGGTTTTAATGTTTTGTATTTCCCGATGTTTATTTTAGGTGTTTATGGTATGCCAAGACGATACCATGATTATGTAAGCCGTGATTTTTTTGACCCTATACAAAAAATATCAAGTGTAGGCGCAATGATACTCGCAACAGGTGTAATTATTATGGTGTTAAATTGGATTATAAGTGGAAGTAGGGGGAAAAAGGCATCAGATAACCCTTGGGGTGGTACAACATTGGAATGGAAAGTAGAAACACCACCGACTTTGTTTAACTTTGACAAGGTTCCAACAGTTGTTAATGATGTATACGACTATGATGCAAAAGGAGGTCTTCACGGATGAGTAATAATCAAGACGGTGCTTTTTTCTATTTAGGGACAAGCCCACATGTGGAGCATGAAGATAAAGAAGCGGCTAAGTTTGGTATGTGGTTATTTCTTTATACCGAACTTTTATTGTTTGGCGCTTTATTTTTAGCCTATGCTGTGTATAGAAGTATTTACCCGAAAGAATTTGAAATAGCGGCTTCGCATTTAGATAGAACTGTTGGAACAGTAAATACAATTGTGCTTTTGTTCTCAAGTTTGACTGTAGTGATAGCAATAGTGGCAATACAAAAAGGTAATAAAATGTTGTCGGCATTTATGCTCATTTTAACGATGGCATGTGCATTTACATTTTTGATTATTAAAACCTTTGAATGGAAGGCCAAATTTGATTCTGGTATATTTTTAGTTCCACAATCAAATATAGGTGAGGCTTCTGCGGTATTAAGTGCGTTGCCTCAAGGCCAACAAGTTTTTTATGGTTTGTATTTTGTGATGACTGGTTTACATGCACTGCATGTTATTATTGGTATTGGTATTTTCATCGTCATATTAGTATTTCTTTTTAGAGATATCATTCATAAAAAAGATGTTGTGTTTTTGGAAAATTCAGGTCTTTATTGGCACATCGTTGACTTGATTTGGATTTTTTTATTCCCATTATATTACCTAGTTGTTTAGAAGGAAAGAAGAAATATGTCAGGACACGATCACGAAGAAGAGCAAAACCATCACGAGCCGACCTACGGAACGCCCATTTTAGTTTTTATTGGTTTGGTGGCGTTAACTTGTATTACGGTTTCGTCTACGGTTATAAAGCTATCTGCAACGGCATCGGTTTTACTTGCCATGACTGTAGCGACTATAAAGGCTACTTTGGTAGTTTACTTTTTTATGCACTTAAAGTATGAAAAGAAATACTTGGGGTTATTTTTTGCGATACCAGTAATAATCTTAGTAATTATTTTTTTGTGGACTTTTACGGACTATCCATTTAGGGTTTATAATTAATTATGGAAAAAATAGAAACAGTTAGTAATTTTGCAATTGGTTCAACTTTAGCACAACATACGAATGCAACCTTTTGGTTTATATTTTTCGTTTCGTTGGTGTTATTGGTTGGAATTACAATTTTTATGTTGTTTTGTTGTGTGCGATATAATCGCAAAAATAACCCAAAGGCTACACAGATTCATGGTAGTTTATTGCTAGAAGTATTGTGGACGGTAATACCGACGATTCTTGTGTTATTTATGTTTTGGATGAGTTGGGAAGGTTATGTTTACAGCCGTGAAGTTCCAGCTGGGGCATATGAAATAAATGTATATGCGAAACAATGGCAGTGGGAATATGAATATCCGCAGAAGGAAGGCTATAAACGCCTTCGATTTTCTTCATTTGTGAAACCAGCATTGGAACAAACTGGTGGCAATGAAGAAATTTTAAATGAACCGAAAAGTGACATTTTATTTAAGAAGTGGACTCCAGCTATGGTTGTTCCAGTAAACACGCCAATTAAGCTAAATTTAATTGGGGTTCAAAAAGATGTTATTCATAGCTTTAGTGTACCTGCATTTAGAATAAAGGGTGACTGTACGCCTAAACCAAACAATAGTAAGCCTAATTATGCTTGGTTTAATGCCACAGAAGTTGGCTTGTATGATGTGTACTGTACTGAGTTTTGTGGTAAAGGGCATTCTCAGATGAATTCATACATTAAAGTTGTCACCAAAGAAGAATTTGATGTTTGGTTAGAAGAAATGACAGGGTATTATGACAGAGTTGAAAAGGCGATGCCTGGCTCAGCTATCTTTAAATCTAATTGTGCAGGTTGCCATTCAACGGATGGGTCGACATCAATGGGGCCAACTTTGAAGGGCTTTTCTAGTCATACAAGAGATGCAGTTGATGAAAAGGGTCGAACTGTGACGGGAATAAAAGGCGATTTGAGCTACTTTTCTGAATCTATTCGTAAACCAAAGGCTTTAACCGTAATTGGGTTTGGTAAAGGAGTAATGCCTTCAAACTTTACCGAATATACTGACGAGCAAATCCAACACATACATGAATATCTAGAGTCAATTAAATAGGAAAAATGGAGTAATATGGAATCATTTATTTTTGCACCTCAAGCTAGCCAATTTACACTTTCGACAGTTTTGCAGACTTTGTCGAGCGTAATTTTACTTGTATACTTGTCACTTGCCTTAGGTTGTTCTGCAATTGCCCTTAGTGTTGATTTATTAGGAAGAATCAATGTGTGTAAAGGCAAGGAAGATTTGGCGGCTAAATGTATTCAGATTGCTACAGGGAATTTTGGGGTAGGTTTTTTGTTTGGTGTTGTACCATCAATTTCAATTTGGTTTGCCTATACACAATTTCTTTTTAAACAGCATACACCAGTTAATAATTATTTTTTATGGGCTACATTTTTTAATCTAGTTGGCCTTTTGTTTTTAAATAAATATAGAGATGCATTTGCTGTAAAGAAATTTGTTCATGGCGATGGTGAAGCCCATGAAGTATTGGATCATGCAGAAACCTCAATGAGTTATACTGGTATTTTAGGTGTATCTAGTTTGTTAACGGGAGGCTTTTTTCTTATCGGTGGTTTTGCAGTAGCTGTTGACCCTGGTTTATGGGAGCATGGTTTTATCGTAATTTTTACTTCCATTCAAGTTTGGTTAAAGTATACAGCATTCTTATGTGGTGCTTTAGGGGTAGCTGGAGTTGCAATGATATTTTACTTTTTGTCTTGGAATGGTGGTATTAAACATATTACTGACGAAATTAGAGAAGCTGCTATTTTATGTGGTAGCACGCTGGCAATTGGTTTTATACCTTTATATGTGATTTTTACAGGCCTACATTTAAAGTTTATACCTCGTGCTGACTTTTCTGTAAGCGTTATTGTATATTCATGTTTAGCGATTTTTGTTTTGTTTGTTACTTTGCATATGGTTTATTATGCTTTAGTACACAAAAACAAGACGGCAGGTTTAATGACTTTTGTTCTTGTTGCTCTGTCGTTTTTATTTGTTGTAATGGCAGATAATGCAACCAGAGAAAACGCATTACGCAAACAAACATACGAATTAATTAAACACAGCCCAAAGCACCATTAATTAGTCAATTGTTTGATGGGCTGTATTTTGCTAAAATTATTTTAAGATATCAAAATATTAGTAAATGGCCATTTAAGTTTCTATTTGAAAACTATACATTTTTGAAATAATATATTTATCTGTGTAGAGACAGGGCATTGCCTTGTCTCTAAATTGCTAGAATTTTTTCTAACAGAGCTATTCAGGTTCAATGCTAGAGGCATCCAAGACTTTTTTTCAATTGGGAACTTTCGATTTAATGTCTATAAGTACTTGAAAATTAAAGGATTAGTTAAATTTTATGCATTCATTTCAAAATAATAGTGGTTAGTCAAATCTTGTCTCAATTTGGGAATTTAGAGTAAATTTTTAAAAATATAGATAAGAAATTTGTTTATTAAGTGTTATAGAGATACAATTCTATTGATACAGGTTGTGCATTTTCCTTGAAAGGGATTGTTATGTCTGAGAATTTAGTTTCTTATTGCTTGTTGTTTGTTGTTGTGGCTACAGGTTTAAAAGTGATTCAAATTTTTAAAAGACAGGCAGAGTCAAAAAAAGTGCCTATTCGTGTAAAACGAAAAAAATAGATTTTATATTGAAAATTCGTTTTAATTTGTGTGATTAGAAAAAATCATTCTATTTCAATTTTTTTAATTATTTTGCACTAAAATTTCTAATTTTTTATCCATTATTTTGTATTAGTCAATTGTTGTAAATACCATATCTAGTGTATTTATTCCCTTGACCTTTGAATTCAGACTTTTAAAATTTTTGCCTTTACGAGCAAATAAACACACTTTATAGATTGATGTAAACCCTTGAAACTAAAAAAGATAGAAATAAACGGATTTAAGTCATTTGCAGATAAAACTCAAATGCAATTTCACGATGGTATTACTTGTATTGTTGGCCCTAATGGTTGTGGTAAGAGTAATGTGGTGGATGTGACCAAGTGGATTTTAGGTGAACAAAGTGTCAAATCTTTGCGTGGTAAAGAAATGACAGATGTAATTTTTAATGGGACAGCCACGCGTAAGGCTTTAGGTTTTGCTGAAGCTTCGATGTTTGTATCTAACGATGACCGATTACTACCCTATGATATGGATGAGATTAAAGTCACGCGTCGCGTTCATCGAAATGGTGATGGGGAGTATTTTATTAACTCTAAGCCAGTTCGTTTGAAGGATGTCAAAGAACTTTTCATGGACACTGGTGTTGGCACCAAATCTTATTCGGTGATGGAGCAGGGTCAGATTGAAAGTTTTATTAATGCGACCTCAAAAGACCGTCGAAAGTTATTTGAAGAAGCTGCGGGTATAAGTCGTTATAAGGCGAAAAAAGAAGAAGCCACACGAAAACTAGAAAAAGTTGAGCAGAATCTTTTGCGGATTAACGATGTTATTGACGAAGTAGAAAAGCAGTTGCGAAGTGTGACTTTGCAAGCTCAAAAGGCGCGTCGTTATCAAAATCTAGTAGATGAATTGAAAAAATTTAGAGTGTCTCACTCGGTATTATTTATTGGTGAAATTAATGAAAAGCGTTCTAAGATAAGTGAAGAGATTGCAACTTTTGAAAATCGGATAGCTGAGATAAATGCTAAGTTAGCAAATTTTGATGCAGAAACAGCGCAGTATACAAAAGAGCAATTAGATATAGAGCATGAAATTCAATCTGCTGAAGGGCAACGCGCAAGTATAAAAGCTTACATGGCTGAAATGGATACCAATCAATCTTGGTCTCGTCGAAGTATTCAGGATTTAAATGCTGAGAATAAGTTATTGCAAGAAGAAATTAATAGCAGTAATGATAAAGCCAAAGTTCAAATTGAGCAGGTAAAAGTTATCGACAGTGATTTGGCTGGTGTAGCGGTTCAAATTGAGTCATTAGTTACTAATACGATTAAATTAGAAGAAACCCGCAATGAATTTCAAGAAACCATTAAGAAATTAATTGAAGGGGTTGATGTAAAAAAGCAAGCGATTTTGCAAAGAGTTAATGAAAAAATTCAGTTAGAAAGTGAAGTTGCAGGGTTGCGAGCGCAAATAGAAATGTTAAGTCGCCGTTATGTTGAATTAACTAATGAACGCGATGTTTTGAGTAAGAATTTAGAAGAAGTTTCAACTCGCTTTGACAGTATTGATCAGCAGGTTAAAAGCAAACAAGAAAGTAAACAGATTACAGGTGAAGCTTTAGATGGTTTAAAGAAAAAATTGCTTCAAACGGAAGATCAAGTTTATCAAATTGAAAAAGAATTAAGCCACGCCCATCAAAAAGGTGCTGCGAAAGATAGTCGATTACAAATATTACAAGATTTGGAATTGCGAAATGAAGGTTTAACGGGAGGCGTAAAGGCTGTTCTAACTGCTTTAAAAGAGAATTCGAATATTGGTAATATTCATGGCATTGTGGCGGATCTGTTTACGGTGACCCCAGAATATGTAGTTGCGATTGAAATCTTTTTGGGTTTTCGGGCTCAAGAAGTGGTCACAGAGACGGCCTTAGATGCTAAAAAGGCAATTGAACTGTTAAAGGAAAACAAAAAGGGGCGTTGTACCTTTTTGCCTTTAGATCGAGTACAAGCGCGTCGCCCTGTTGATGATAAAATTCGTTATAAAAAGGGTGTGTTAGGTTTGGGTTCAGAGTTAATCACTTATGACCCTAAGTATAAAAATATAATGAGTCGCTTATTAGGCCATGTTTTTATTGTAGATACAATTGATAACGCAATAGAAATTTCAAAGGATAGTGAGCTTAGAGAATATTTAGTCACTTTAGACGGCGAAGTTTTTTCACCTGAAGGAGCGATTAGTGGTGGTACGAAAAGAGAGTCGGCTGGTATTATTTCTCGAAAAAATGAGATTTCTGTTTTGAGTAAAGAGCTAGAAGAAGTTCGCGATAAGATATCGGCTTTAGTTCAGGATCACAATAAATTAAAAGAATTGCGTCGAATAACTAGTGGAGAATTGGACAAGAAGACTTTTGAGTTACAAGAAATCAATATTGGCCTTTCGCGATTAAATGCAGAGTTACTTGAAGGTACACGCGAGAAAGATAAGTATTCAAGAGGGATAAAAGAAAATGCTGATGCAGTTCAAAAAGTAGCAGAATCAAAGATTGTTGCTGAGAATCGCGTTATAGAAATTAGCGATAAATTGTCAGTGTTTAGTGCTTTGGGTACGAGTATAGAAGAAGGCATTACTGAGCTTGAAAAAGATCTTCGTGAAAAAGAGCGTGATTTAAGCAAGCTGAACAATGAATTAAATCAATCTAAAATGGAGCTAGCGAGTTCACGCGATAGACAACATCGTCTAGAAAGTGAAAAAGTTTTAATTACTCGTAATGTTGAGGATCAAAAAGATCGAATTGGCAGAGACGAATATAAATTAGATGAAAACAATCGTCGAAAATCAGAATTAGAGAAAAAATTAATATCAACGGAAAAAGAATTAAATGAATATTTGTTAAAAAATACAGAACAAGAAGGCACCTTGAATAGGTTGATTAAGTCGCGTGAAGAGATCAGAGAAACTTTAAGGAAAAGTTCTGAAGCGGCTGAAATTTATCGTAAAGACGAGCGCAAAATTAGCGATGATTTAAATCAGCAGAAAATGAAGCTGTATGAAGTGGATGTTAACGCTACTGCTATTAAAGACAAAATTTGGAATGAATACCGAATCAATGTGGATGAATTTTTACAACAATTAACTCAAGAAGAGAAAACTGAAATTGAATCTACTGATTCTAAACAATTGGAAGAACTAATCGAGTCTACAGAAAAGAAAATAAAAAATATTGGTCCGGTAAATGTTGATGCAATTCAAGAGCAAGATGCTTTAGACGATCGTTTTAGCTTTTTATCGCGTCAAAGAAATGATTTGGTGAATGGTAAAAATTCATTAAGCGAAGTAATTGGCGAGATAAATATTGTTTCAAGGGAGCTATTCGTTAAAACTTTTGAGGAAGTGCGTATTGCATTTCAAGAAATGTTTAGAAGGCTTTTTGGTGGTGGTCGGGCAGATATAATTTTGCAAGAAGGTGTGGATGTTTTAGAAGCGGGTATTGAAATATTTGCGAAACCGCCAGGCAAAGAAAACAGAAGCATTAGTTTATTATCTGGTGGTGAAAAGGTAATGACTACAATATCGTTATTATTTGCAGTGTTCAAAACCAAACCTAGCCCATTTTGTATTCTAGACGAAATTGACGCTGCGCTAGATGAAGCTAATATCGACCGTTTTATGGTAGTTTTGCAAGAATTTTTATCATTTACTCAATTTGTGATTATTACTCACAATCCGCGTACGATGAGTATGTCAGATGAAATTTACGGTGTTACTATGGAAGAAAAAGGAGTTTCGAAGGCATTTACAATGAAGGTGGAAGCATTAGCTAAATGATAAAGGAATACAAAGATAAAAATCAATACTACCCTTTTGATATTCATCGTGTAGCGGTGTACGCTGACCCTTTAAAAAAAGATGCGACCAAATTTAAAATTGAATTAATGAAACACCTTAAAAAAGTGGGTATTAAAGCTTTTGCCTTAAACTCCTATGTTGCAAAAGACTTTGACTTAATCATTGCTTTAGGTGGTGATGGTTTTATGCTCAACTTGATTAAAAAATTAAATTTTACAAGCACCCCCATTTTAGGTATTAATTATGGAACCGTGGGGGCTTTAATGAACCCCCGCATTTCGGTTGATGTGCTAGTTAAATTAATTAAACAAAAAGCATTTAAATTACGAGTTTGTAAAGGGCTTGTTTGTGAATATAAAGACTCGAATAATCGTGGCAAGCAGGTGGTAGCTTTAAATGAATTTGTTTTAGAAAGAGCACAATCCACAACTGTTCGTTTAGATATTTATTTAGATGGTCATCATATCAGTCATTATTCTGGCGATGGTTTAATTGTTTCAAGCCCAACCGGTTCGACAGCGTATTCCTTGGCAGCGGGTGGGCCAGTGCTACATAGTCAATTAGAAGCTTATTTATTAACCCCAATCTGTGCACATAAGCCAGTACATTTTCATTCCTTATCTTTCCCTATTGTTTTACCAATGAGTTCAGTTGTTGAAGTGGAAGTAGTTGAAGCTGAATCTAGAGAAGTTAAGCTTGTTATGGATGGGAAGTTAATTAAAAAGGTTAAAAGTGTTGTTATAAAATCACTCGACAAAAATATTAACTTAGTTCGATTTATGGATTATAGTTTTACGGGTGAATTGGTTCGCAATATTATCGGAGACCAGAGTATTGTAAATGAGAAATAGCTTTGTTTTAAGATAATAATTATATGAAGTCAATTACGATTTTTGGTTCTTCTAGTGAATTAATCCCTGAGATATACAAACAAGCTGCACACCAGCTAGGGGTGTTGATTGCAAATGAAGGTTGGCAGCAATATAATGGTGGCGGTGATAGTGGCATTATGGGACATGCTACGAGAGGTGGGCTTTATGGTGGTGGCAAGGTGCATGGTATTATTATTGAAGTCTATCGACAATTTCAAGCTGCAGGGTTAACCTCATGTGTTTCTGTAGATAAGTTTCACGAGAGAAAACAGAGGCTTATTGATGCAGGAGATGTAATAGTTGCTTTGCCTGGTGGGGTTGGCACTTTGAATGAAATCTTTCATGTTTTAGATGATCATCTTGCTGATTTGCATCGAGGCAAAACTAATATTAGCCCATTAATTTTGTTAAATAGTAATGGTTTTTATAATGGCATTTTGGATTGGATGCAAGAAAAAGTAATCAATGAAAATTTTTTAAAAAAAGAATCTCTTTACCAAGTGTTAAAGGTTGCAAAAACAGCAGAAGATGTATTGCAAATGATTCATGATTTTAAGTAAATAAATAAAGTGATAGAAGGGTAAATGTGATGGTTAATTCAGAACCAAAGTCGATATATCTAAAAGATTATAAGCCGCCAGCATTTTCAATTGATACTGTTGATTTGTATTTTAGTTTATATGAAGACATTACTAAAGTCAATTCGAAGCTTATTGTTTCTCGTAATTTTAATACACCTAAAGACTTTCCACTAGAGCTTTCTGGTGAAGATCTTGTGCTAGAATCTGTTGAACTAAATGGAAAAAAATTAAATGCTAGCGAATATAAGGTTTCGTCTAACAGTTTGATACTTTTTAATTTAGATGTGAAAAATACAATTCAAATAACTACAATTATTAAACCACAGGAAAATACCAAGTTAGAGGGGCTTTATAAGTCTTCTGGTAATTTTTGTACTCAATGTGAAGCGGAAGGTTTTCGTCGAATAACATATTATATTGATCGACCTGATGTTATGGCAAAATTTACGACCACAATTGAAGGTGATAAGCAGTTATATCCAGTTTTGCTATCAAATGGTAACCCTATTAAGAGTGGAGAATTGCCAAATGGTCGGCATTTTATGACTTGGGAAGACCCGTTTCGTAAACCCTCATATCTATTTGCTTTAGTGGCTGGCAATTTATTGTATATTGAAGACTTTTTTACAACCATGTCGGGGCGTAAAGTACAATTAAGAATTTATACTGAAAAAGAAAATATTGATAAATGTCAACATGCTATGAATTCTTTAATTAATTCCATGAAATGGGATGAAGAAAGATTTGGCCGTGAATATGATTTGAGCTATTATAATGTTGTTGCTGTGAATGACTTTAATATGGGCGCCATGGAAAATAAAGGGTTGAATATTTTTAACTCTAAATATGTTTTGGCAAAACCAGAAACGGCTACTGACTATGATTTTTTAGCAATTGAAAGTGTAATAGGTCATGAATATTTTCATAATTGGTCTGGTAATCGTGTTACTTGTCGTGATTGGTTTCAATTGAGTTTAAAAGAAGGTTTAACAGTATTTCGCGATCAAGAATTTACGGCAGATATGCAATCAAGGTCGGTTGCCCGTATCAGTGATGTTACTGTGCTTAGAAACTCACAGTTCCCACAAGATAGTAGCCCCATGGCACATCCCGTCAGGCCAGAAGAATATGCTGAAATTAATAATTTTTATACTTCGACAGTTTATAATAAAGGTGCCGAAGTCATTCGAATGATGTTTATGATATTAGGCCGCGATAAGTTTAGAAAAGGTTTGGACTTGTACTTTGATAGGCACGATGGCCAGGCGGTTACAACAGAAGATTTTGTGAAATGTATGCAAGATTCTTCGGGTATCGATTTATCACAGTTTAAATATTGGTATTGCCAAGCTGGAACCCCAGTGGTTAGTGTTGAAATAGAATATAATACCAATGGCACTGAACTGACGATGATTTTTAATCAAACTTGCCCACCTACGCCAGGACAAAATGAAAAAATGCCTTTTTATATTCCTATTAAATTGGGGTTATTAGGTGCTGATGGCAAAGATGTGCCATTGGAATTTGAGGGGGATGCTAGCAGAAGTGATGGCAATTCTTTGTTGTTTAATTTAAGACAAAAAAATCAAACATTAAAAATTAAAGGTTTGACGAGTAAGACGACCCCTTCGTTTTTAAGAGAATTTTCAGCTCCCATTAAGCTTGCCTACGACTATACGGATAATGACTTGGCTTTTTTAATGGCTAACGATAGTGATGATTTTACCAGATGGGAAGCTGGGCAAATTTATGCTGTTAGAATTATTTTGCGAAATGTTAAGTCTTTTCATCGAGGAGACACCTTATTTGCTGATGAGGAATTTCTTTCTGCATTTGAAAATGTTTTATCTGATAAATTTTTAGAAGGGTCGTTTAAATCGATTGCCTTAACTTTGCCTAGTGAAAATTATGTTTCTGAATTAATGGATTCCATTGATATTGATGGGGTCAATGCAGCTAGAAAATATTTAATCGAATCAATTGTTAAACGATTTCGTCAGCAACTTTTGTCGATGTATTTAAAATTGAATAAAAATACGCCTTACTTGTTTAATAAAGAAGAGTATGCTAAAAGAAATTTAAAGAATAAGGCTTTATATTATTTGATGCAAATTAGCGGAAAAGATGAGATCGAGTTATGTTTTAATCAATACAAAAATGCTAATAATATGACAGATGTGTTGGCGGCGTTGTCATGTTTGGCTGATGTAAATTGCCCACAAAGGCAAATTGCGCTTGATGAGTTTTACGAAAAATGGAAGCATGACGCATTAGTTGTGAATAAATGGTTGACTTTACATGCGAGTTCTGCATTACCTGGAACATTAGACAGGGTGAAAGCATTAATGAAACATGAGTCTTTTGATATTAAAAACCCAAATAATGTTCGTGCCTTAATAGGTGCTTTTTCGATGAATCGTATGCAGTTTCATGATGCTTCAGGAAGTGGGTATCAATTTTTGACAGATATGATTTGTCAATTAGACCCAATGAACCCTCAAGTGGCAGCACGATTAGTTTCCGGATTAGTAAATTATAAGAGGTTTGACCGTAATCGGATGGAATTAATGAAACAATCTCTTTTGAAATTGAGTAATGTAGATAAAATATCCAAAGATGTCGGCGAAATAGTCTCAAAAAGTCTTCATTAGCCGACAAATGAAGATAGAGAAAACTAAATTAAGGAGTATTAAAATGTTGAGAAATTTGTTATTGGTAGCTTTCATTTTTATTTCATTTGCTGGTGTTATGATTGCTTCAGAAAAGAAAGATGCACCTAAAGAAAATGAAAAAGCAAAAGACGAAGTTAAATTCGAAAAAATTTCACATGATGACTTGAAAAAAGCAATAGAAAGTAAGTCTGTGTTTTTGATTGACTGTAATGGTAATGAGTCATTTGCAAAAGGTAGAATTCCAACTGCAGTTAATTGTAAAGCTGAAGACTTTGAAACAAAATTGCCTTCAGATAAAGCAGCATTGGTTGTGTCTTATTGTGGAAGTGAAAAATGTACAGCTTGGAAAGGATCTGCATCTAAACTATCTAAGCTAGGTTATACAAATATTAAAAATTACGCAGGCGGTTTAAAAGGCTGGGTAGAAGCTGGTGGTACACTAGAAAAATAGTTTTTCTCGTAAAATATTTTGGCTTAAAAGACGCAATTATTTGCGTCTTTTTTTTTGCCAACTTCAAATTGATTTTATTTAAATATTCGAAAAACACCTGATACTGATAAATGATTATCATTACTTATAATGATTTACAGTAGTTTTCATTATAAAGTGATTAATCAGCATATAATTAGTTATTTTTAAAAATATACTTATTGTTACAATATTCCTCACAATTATGCAGGTTTGCATAGTTAAGGTCTACCGCAAAAAGCGGGAAATATTTTTGAAAGGTAATAAAATGTTGAAAAGAAATTTGTTAGTTGCAGCTTTGTTAATTTCATCTTTTGCAATTCCATTTGCATCTTTTGCTGATGAAAAAGCACCAGCAGCAAAAAAAGAAGCAAAATGTTGTGAAGACAAAGATTCTAAATGTTGCGATAAAACAGATCCTAAAGCCCATAAATGCAAAAAAGAAGGCAAATGTGGAAGCGTCAAAGAAGGTACAAAATGCTGTGAAGATGCAGCAAAAAAAGAAGAGAAAAAAGCAGAAACTAAGTAATTTCATTTTTGACAATTAAATTGTCAAAAATCTGAATTTTGAAAGGCGCATTTTATTGCGCCTTTTTTTATTTGTACCTTTATTTAATATACTTAAATTTTAGGCCTTGAAAGAGAGGTGTATATTGAAATTTATATTTTTATTTATTTTATTTTTAATCCAAGCAATTGAGATTTTCTCAAATCCAATTATTGAGAAATTTCAAAATGGCAAAATTAAAAAATCATATCAGAGAGATCGTCAAGGGTGGCTAACTGGTGCCTACAAGGAATATTTTCTGAATGGCAATTTAAAAATTTCCGCCATTTATGAAAATAATAAAATCCATGGATTTTATTATGAGTATGATGAAGGGGGTAAGATTACCCTAGAACGAAAGTATTTTGAAGGTAAAAAAAATGGCAAAGAGAATGTTTATAGGCAAGGCGTTCTTGAGAATTCGAATATATTCATTTTAGATGAATTGGCATTTTCGCGTTCTATCGAAGAGATTAAAAAATCAATAAAAACGATTCAAGAAACGGAAATTGCTTTTGAAGGTGTTTGGCCTGAATGCTATTTGAAAAACACCGAATTAACAGAAAAAGTTATTAAAGAAAATGAAGATTGTTTAAAAATTTTAATGATTTATCGTTACTTGTGCGAAGTGCCTTATAAAAATCTAAGTATTAATCGTGAATACATCGCCAAAGCTATGGCAGCCAATGATATTGGAAATAGAAATAAATTTATAAGTCATTTTCCGCCGAACCCCGGTATGTCTGAAAAGGATTTTAAGTTTGCAAGCAGTGGTGCCGCAAGTTGTAATTTATTTTATTCTTCAAAAGATTTGCCTATTGAATTCGCAATCCATTATTTTATGAATGATTCCGATAATATGAATCGAGAAAAACTAGGGCATAGAAGGTGGTGTTTATCGCCGCAAATGAAATCTACAGCATTTGCAATAAGTGGTAAGGCTGTCAGCATGTATTCGATTGATTTAAGATTAAACGAAATACCTGAAACAGATTTTTTTGCTTTTCCGCCAAGAGGTTTTACTCCAATTGAATATTTTAAGTCGGGTTATGTCTGGTCAGTAACATTAAACCCCAAGAAATATAATAAAGTTGAACTGAAATCCTTAAAAATAAGCGTAAAAGAATTTGATGTTGATTATCTTGAAATGAATACCCCAGCCTTAGAACTAGAATACGCTAATGTTAATAGCGAATATATTGCAATGGATTCGTCTTGTATCATTTTTAAACCTAAAAATGCGAAAGCTGAAATAGGCAAGAAATATAAAGTTGAAATTACTGGCCTCTCACCAAAAAGTAAATCGCCCAAAATAATTTCTTATTTTATTGAATTTTATTAATTAACTTAATCACTTAAATTGATTGAAAAAAATTTCGCTTGAAAAAAACAAATTGACTTTATTAAATCTAATCGTACAATACCTTGCTGAAATATATAATTAGGGCGAATTGTTCTTAATGGTTGGTTTAAAGTTTATTAGCTATTTTATTTTGCTGACAGTCGTCTTAATTTCAAGACTTGGCACTGAGCTTTGCTTTTATAATGGTGCAATTGATATTGCTGATCATGCTTTAGATATTGGTCACAGTCATTGCGCTGATGAAAAGGATCATTCTAAAAACGAAAAGAATAAAAATCAAAATGATCAACACGCTCATAAGTGTTGCATTGATATAAAGCTTTCTGAAACTCTTATTAATATTGCTCCAAGTTATAAGTCATTGGAGCTTAAATATGTTTATCTACCTGTCGAGATTCAAAATTATTTAATAGAATTACAAATTTATCTATTGTCAAATTGCAGGGTTATTCAAGCAAACAGCAACTTGTTTCATAGAGCAAATGATTTTGTTGAGTACTACAGTCAGAATAATCCTCCTTTTCAATTTACCTCTACAGTGCTGCTCTTGATCTAAACTCTAATATTCTTTCTGTTTTTATAAACTGAAATAATTTTGGAGATTTAAGATGAAGAAATACATTTTTTTAATATGTTTGATATCATTTTTAGTATTTGGTTGCCAGAAATATTCTGCTAAACCAATTGACCGTCAAAGGCTGGTTACTGAAGCGGATGAGAATAGAAAAGTACTTTTATTACCCAATCAGCCGTTTACATTTGAGATGCTTTTAGAGGTTGTTAGCCTAAATAACCCTGATTTGCAATTGATCAAGTTGCAATACCAACAGCAAGAAAAATACGCCAAAACAAAAACACCATTTGTAAATCCCAATATTGGAATTGGCGTCTCCAAAGGCTTTAATTTAGAAGGCGCTACAAAAAGCGTAACGCAGCCTTTTATCTCCTTGGGTTTTACAGTACCTTTGTGGGGTAAACGAAAATTAGTGCGTGAATTGGAGTTTCTTGAAGTTTCTGCTACTCAACAGGAACTAGTTATTTTGCACAGAAATATTTATTTAGAACTTCGACAGCTTTATATGAGCCTAAGGTTAAAAGATCAACAGAAAAATCTTCTGAAATCAATTATTGGTTTTTTAGAATCAGAATTAAAAGCATCAGAACAGCAGTTATTGCTGGGTCATATAAGTTTACTGGATTCAGGCTTGCTTAAAGCGGAATTTGAGCAGTTATTTTCTGAAAAACAATCAGTCGAACAAGAAATTGTTTTGTTGTATTCTAGACTAAGTAGTATAAGCGGGTTATCGGCAGAAACATTGCATGGGCTAGTCTTGCCAAAGTATGAGCCGGAAACAGTTGCTTTGCCTCCTCGTGAAATTGCTTTGCAAATTTTAATTGAAAACTCACCGGCATTGAATCGATTGCATGCTAAATATGATATCGCAGAAAAAAGCCTGCAATTAGAAGTTCGTAAACAATATCCAGATTTACAAATAGAAACTGGCTTTGAAAAGGAACCGGGTGAATCGGCCAAATACTTAGGCTTGGGCTTAGGTATGGAATTGCCAGTTTTCGACCGCAATCAAAAAGCTATTCTTTCGGCACACCAAAAACGCGAACAAATTCTTTTGGAATACCAATTGCAGGCGAGACAAAGTATTTTAGAAATGGAAACGGCATTAGAAATGATAAAGTCTGTTGAATTGCAAATTAAATGGCTTCAAAATAATCAAATGAAAACAGCTCAAAGTAATTATGAATTAGCAAAACGCGAATTTCAGTTTAATAAAATTGAAAAATTTGAATTGATTGAAACTCGTAAAGCATTTTACGAAGCACATAAAGTGTATATTGAATCATTGGAATCATACCATCAAAATTGGGTGACATTAGAGTCGGCATTAGGCGCTATTTTGTTTGATCAAGGCGGCTTGCCAAATGCAATAAATCCAATTTTGTCAAAAACTACAATAGAAGCGAATAAATCAAAGGAGAATGAAGATGTTAAAAAATAATATAATTGCCATCATTTTTTATTTTATATTGGGTGTGGCTGTCTTTTGGGTGGGCAGATTTTCTGTAATTTCAAATAAAACTGTAGCTCAAGAAGAAAATGGCGAAAAGAAAGAAAAAGATGAACATGCCGGACATGATCATCATGAAGAAAGCGAAGAAGCACCAAAACTATCTGCAGAAATGAAAGCCAATATTGGTGTTAAAGTCAAAGAAATAGAGAAAAAAGTTTTTGTTAAATATTTAGAAGTTCCAGCGATCATAAAAGCCAGTGAAAATAAGAGTTTTTTGATTACAAGTCATGCTGGTGGTTATGTTAAAAAACTAAATATCGCACCTGGCGCCTTTGTCAAAAAAGGTACATCTTTGGGTGTGTTAACACGAGAAGCCTTGCCTTTTCCTAGTTTCGAAGAAATAAAAGATTATTACCAAAATAAAAATATTGAAATGCTTTTAATGAGTTTAAACCAAACAAGTAATGAAAGCTTGGATTATTTAAATTCCTATATGGCATCCATTGGTTTGGATAAAACGATATCGCAAGACTTAAAAAATAAATCTATGGTAGAGCAAAGAGAAACGATTTTCATTTTGATCACTGACAAAGCAGGTTTATGGAAAAATGACCTGAAACAGTTTTATTTAAAATTAACTTCCTTGCCGGGTATTAAAATTCCTGAAATGGTGCCTTCATTGGTAATCATAAATCGACTTGGTTTATTAGAAGAAAATAAAAAGGAATTATTATTGCAATACTGTAAAAATCAAAAAGAGGTTATGGTGATGCTTTCTTTGATTCAAAATAATTATTCTCTTGAATACTTAGCTCAATATGCAGTTAGTGGTTATTTATCGGAAGAAGTTGTTTTGACGGCACCGGTTGACGGTATTGTCAGTGAGCTTTTAATTAAAAATGGGCAATTGATCAATAGCAAGGATGTTTTGTTTAAAGTTGTAGAAGTCTCTAGTTTGACTGTTGAATCGCAATTACGCGGTAATGAAGCAGCTTTGTTCAAATTAGCAATTTCTAAAAACGAAAAGTTTATGATTAAAAACTTACAAAATGAAGCATTTTTGTCTGCGACATACTATGGCTTAAATGTGGTGAATTTAGGTGAATTGAATGTCCAATTGAATATTATCAATAATCCAATTTCAGCCAATACACCACAAGTTTGGCAGTATATGCCAGGCGACCAATGTGTTTTGATGATTCCAGAAAAAACATTTGCAAGTTCGCTTGTTTTACCACGAGGAGCAATTGTTGAAGAAGGGTTAAAGCGATTTGTTTTTATGGAAAATGGTGATAACTTTGAAAAAGTAGAAGTAATTACTGCTTTTATGGACAAGCAAACCGCTGTATTAGGTGCGGAAACAAAATTGTTTGAAGGCGACATAGTTGTTATTTCAGGTGCGTATGAATTAAACATTGCCACGAAAAAACCTGTCAAGGTTTCGGGGCATGAAGGTCATAACCATTAATCATACTTACTAACTAAAAGGAATAACTAAAATGGATACAATAACTCGAATTTGTTTAAATAATAGAATCTTCACGCTTTCCTTTGGCATTATATTGCTTGCCATTGGTTTTTATATTTTAATAAAACGCCCCATTGATGTATTGCCTAAGCTCGATAGGCCGGTGGTAAATATCATGACGGAGGTGCATGGTATGGTACCCGAAGATGTTGAAAAAATGATTACGATCCCCTTAGAGCAAACGCTAAATGGCGCGATAGGTGTATCGCGAGTCAGAAGTTCTTCTGGTTTAGGTTTATCAATTGTCTATGTTGAATTTGAATGGAATTCTGATTTATATCGTAACCGTCAAGTGGTCGCAGAAAAACTTCAAATTGCGGCTGCATTGATGCCAAAAGATGTGGCGCCACAAATTTTACCTAACTCTAGCATTATGGGTCAAATTCAAAAAATAGGCTTTTACTCGAAGGGTGAAACGAGCCTAGAAGATATGGCCTCGATTGTTAATTTTGATTTGAAATACAGATTAATGGGTGTAAGAGGGGTGGCGAAAATCATTGTGGCAGGTGGTGCGCCGATGCAAGTTCAAGTGCGCGTAGATATGAATAAATTAGCCCAGTATGGTATTAATTTTTTTGATATCGCAGAAAAACTAGATGCCGTTAACCAAAACACTGAGGCTGGTTTTATTGAAATAGGCGAAAAATCACCTGTGATTTCATATCGCGGCAGATTTGATAAGGCACCAGAACTAGAAGAGCTTATCGTTGGGCAAAAAAATGGTCGAAATGTTCAAATTAAAGATGTTGCAACAGTATCTTTTGGCCCTTCACCATTTAAAACAGGTGATGCCGGAGTCAACGGCAAAAAAGGTTTAACTTTAACGATTTTAAAGCAATCGGAGGCAGATACAAAAAAAGTAACTGAAGATGTTGACAAAGTATTAGTAGATTTTAGCAAAACCTTACCTGAAGATTTGGTAGTGATGAATGATTTATTTAAGCAGGCGGATTTTATTGATAGAGCGATTCATAATGTAATTGAGGCAGTGCGTGATGGTGCGATTTTAGTTGTTTTTATTTTATTATTATTTCTGGCAAGTATTCGGACGACAATGATTACATTAATTGCTATACCTCTTTCTGTGGTTATTACCGCAATCGTTTTTGCCATTTTTAACATTAGTTTGAATACGATGACACTGGGTGGTTTAGCAGTCGCGATTGGTGCCTTAGTGGATGACGCCATTGTATATATGGAAAATATTTTTAGGAGACTGAAACTAGCTTCGGTTGAGGGAAAGCCGAGTGATCAAAAAATAATAGCGACCATTCTTGAAGCCAGTAGCGAAATCAGAGGCCCTGTTTTGATTGGAACTTTAATTGTAATTGCTGTTTATTTGCCATTATTTTTTCTTGAAGGTATGGAAGGTAGGCTTTTTATGCCAATTGGAATTGCCTATGTGGTTAGTATCATTGCCAGTTTGTTTGTAGCAATAATATTCACACCAACCGCGTGTTACTTTTTATTGCCTAAACTAGCATTAAAAAAGCAATCAAAAGACACTTATTTAGTTATTTTCTTAAAAAAAATATCTGAAATAACAATTCGTTGGAGTATCAAACATGCCACGAAAGTCATTGGTTTTTTAGGATTTAGTGTTTTGTTGTCGATTGTTTTATTAATGGGTATGGGTACTCAGTTTTTACCAGCTTTTAATGAAGGGGTGGCACAAATTAATTTAAGTCTAGATCCAGAAACTGGTTTAGAGTTTTCATCGCAAATGGGTAAGCGATTAGAAAACGCAGTGTTATCAGTGCCAAGTGTGAAATCAGTTAGTCGTAATACTGGTCGAGCAGAAGGTGATGAACATGCCGAAGGTGTAAATACCTCGGAATTACTAGTAACCTTTAAAGAAGGGGTATCTAAGTCAAAAGAAGAACTATTAGAAGAAATTAGACAGGCGACTAGCCAAAAGGTACCTGGAATTCAAATTGGTGCCGACCAACCACTCCAACATTTGATCAGCCATATGATTTCCGGTGTTAATGCACATATTGCCATTAAAGTTTATGGTTATGATATTGTTGTGTTGGGTGAAATTGCACAAAAAGTAAAAAACCAAATCGAAGGTATTAAAGGTGTTAAAGACTTAATGGTTGAACAATTACAAATGAGTAAAGTATTGACCATACGACCCAATCATGAAATCATGAAGCATTTAAATTTGGATGCCGATAAAATCAAAGAAGTCGTTGAAAACTCACTGGGTGGCGAAGCCGTAACGCACCTAATTCAGGGTAGTATTCGTTTTCCTGTTGTGATGTCGCTAAAAACTAAAGAAGGCGTACCATCACTCGATGAAATCAGAGATATGCCTGTTTTTGGTTTGAATCAAGAACGATATCGGTTGGGTGAAGTGGCAAGTATAGATTGGGAAATGACACCAAATAACATTAATCGTGAAAATGTCAATCGTCGCATCGTTATTAAAGCAAATGTTGGCGGTGAGCGATCATTAGGTGAAGTTGTTGGTGATATCAAAAAGGAATTAGTCACTGTAGAAGAAGAAATCCGAAAATATAAAGGTTACTCCATTGTTGTCAGTGGGCAATTTGAAGCACAAGAAGCGGCCACAAAAAAAATTCTATGGTTGAGTCTTTTAGCCTTGGCATTTATGGTATTTATTTTATTTATGCACTACGGATCTTTTCAAATAAGTATGCAAGTATTAATTGCTATCCCTACGGCATTTATTGGTGCGGTTTTACTGCTTGTCATTGCAAATTCCATAATATCAGTAGCGACCTTGGTTGGGTTTATATCGTTAGGGGGTATTGCAGCTAGAAATGTCATATTGCTAATAGATCACTATATACATTTGATGAAACACGAAGGGCATTCTTTTGGTGTTGAAATGATTGTGCAGGCAGGAAAAGATCGTATGATGCCCGTGCTTATGACTGCTCTTTGTAGTGGCATTGCATTAATTCCATTAGTCTTATCCCCAAATGAACCAGGCAAAGAAATTTTAGTTCCGGTTGCAACCGTTATTATGGGCGGTTTGATTTCCTCTACTATTTTAGACTTTGTCGTAACCCCCGCATATTTTTGGCTTTTTGGCGGGAAAGCCGTAAATCAAATTTTAAGAAAGGAAAAAGAATGAAGAAGTTTTTGTTGAGTTTGATCGTGTCCGGTATGTTTTTGAATGGAATGGCTTTTGCAGATGAAAAAAAAGATGCTCCTAAAAAAGAAGAAAAACATGACCACGATGATTTGCTAAAAATCGGGGATGTTGGGTTTTTAAAAATGGCGCATGATGATGATAAGGGCACAGTAACCGTTGAGTTATTTCAGGTAGATAAAAAAACAGCATTAGTGATTGAAGGTGATTTAAAACTAAATGCGACTGTGGGCAGTGAAAAGAAAGATTTTGTATTAAAAGCCAAAGATGGCAAATATGAAATCACAGACGAGTTTTTAAAGAAAGAATTTGGCGGTCGTTTTTCTTTAAAATCAGGTAGCAAACAATATATCGTTAAAATAATGGATCATGATGACCATCATGGTCATAAGCATTAATTAAGTCTCATGGTCTTTCAATGGCTCCAGGAAGTTTTTCCTATTATTAATGTGTAAAAATCCAATGTAGAGACACGAGCCTTCGCGTCTCTACTAAATTTGCTTGCCAGGTAAACGGAAAACCGAAATATGGAATCCGTCGCTTTCAGGTGCTCATAAGAAAGTGCTTTTGATGTTTTAGTTTTCTTTTGCTTGGCTGAAATTTAGAGTTTTTAAGTATTGCTAGTTTTTTCACCTTTGGCCTTAATTGAAAGGATAGCTTTATGAATCTTAATTTTTTAAAATTAATCAGTGTCTTTATCGCTTTAATTTCTTTGTGCTGTGTTCAGATAAATACTGAAGATTCTGATGGTAAAACAAGTTTTCGGCCTAAAAGAGGTTTTGTAAAACAAGTGCCAAAGGCAATAACCTTAAAAGGTATTTTAATAATAAAAGCCGATGTAGGGTTTTTGGCTACGCCAGCGAATATTACATTAACAACAGAAGATAATCTAATTGCAACAACGCAATCAGTTTATGAAACAAATGTTTCAGATGCAGAAATTCGAGCTTTACATGGTAAGAAAGTTGAATTAAAAGGCATGGGTTTGTCATCTAGTTCTGCAGGTAAAACTAAACAAAAAGACAAATATTGTACCATTACCAAAATTGAGTCAATCAAAGAAATTTTGCCAGAATCTAAAGACATGTCAATTGAAGGGAAATTGACTAAAACAGATGGCACATATATTGTTACAACCAAATCAAAAGAAGTGATAAAAATTACCCTTGATTCAAAAACAGGCATAACAGAAGAGAAGTTAGATAAAATAATTGATCGCAAAGTAATCGTGGAAGGGAAAGGTTATAAGAATAATGGTCATATTTTTACATCCATAAGCACTATTACAGAAACCCTACTAAGCATTGAAGGGGTATTGTCTAAAAATGAAGAATCTTATATTGTGACAACAAGCTCTAAAGAAATAATAATAATTAATGTAGATGATAAATCAAATTTGAATGTTAAATCTTTAGAAAAATTATTAGATAAAAAAGTGGTTGTCAAAGGTACTGGAAGTATTGAAAATTTTCATCCTGTTTTTACAGCTATGGTATCAATAGCCGAAATTTTGCCAAAAAAGTAAAGTTTGCATTTAAGTTACTAATGAACACAATGTGGCCAAATTTTAGACCACTAAAATATGTTTTTTTAGTAGACTGCTGTAAGATTAATGTCTATTTTTTTATGAAAATAATGCGTGCAACTCTATTTCAAGATTACTTCAGTCTTTTAACAGGTGATCAAAGTCTGCCTAAACCCTTTTGCATCGAGCGTTGGTTAATTCTGAAGTTAGCTTGACAGTTTGTGAACTCATAGGATAAAAAATCTTAGAAACCTTCAAAACTCCTTTAAATGGGTTTTAATAGGAATTTTTTATACTTACCTCGCACAAATTTTTTTTTGAATTATTCCATAATTGCGAGAAATTATATTCATTGACATTTTGCAAGACCATGTTAGCATTTTAAAAAAACTGAATTGTTTATACTCATATGCTTAAATATTTACTCATTTTCACTTTGTTTCTCAATCAACTGCTATCTTTTAATTCAATTAAATTCTTTGATAACGCAATTATTTTGTGTATTTGTGATTTTGGGCAAAAAATTTCTCTAGAAAACGGGCAGTGTAATTGTAGATTTGGATTCGATCAACTTGATTCTATTGTGAAAGAAAGCAGTTTATATCAAAGCAATGCACAATTGTGCTTCGAACTGCCTAAGCCCCGAGAAGATGTCTCGACCAAAAATTTTGATTCTTTTGATGTTACGAAATATTTAAAATCATATGTTTTTTCAGAAATGTCTGTTTTTTCATTTTTTCTTAGTATGCTAAAATCATATAAGCTCTCTGGTATTTCGCTTGAAAGTCTAAATAATAGACGGTCAATTTCTTACAATTATTGCCAACCTCCGTTTCTTCTATTTAAGCAGCAAAAAATAATTATACGCTGTTGATTTAATCATAAATTATTTTAAATGATTTCTCATAGGTAATTTGCTAGTCAATTAATTGATTCTTTAATTTTGCCTTTTGTAAAATCATTTTATAAATTTTCTACTTTAAATTAAACAATACGAAAATATTAATTGGTTGGAGGATTGTATGGCTTTTTTAAAATCTATATTAACTTATTTTGCTATATCAATGGCCTTTGGATGCACAACTAAGGGAAGTGGGCAACAAGCACCTTATTTGCTACCAGATAATATAGACAAGAACACCGTATTAATTAATAAATTGAATGAACCCACTCAAAACCAACCAGATAAAAAAGAAGCTTTCAGTTTGAAAATGGCAATGACCAAAGCTTTAAAAAAGAATAAATCTTTGGAAGCAGCACTTTGGCAAGTTAATTCAAAAGAAGGACTTATTCTTCAAAGCAAACTATGGCAGAATCCAGAAATTAATCTGGAAGTTGGCCATTTATTTGGCAGAAATGGCAACAAAGGAGTGGAATCACAGCTTCAAATAAGTCAGGTCATCGAATTAGGCGGTAAAATTAAACAGCGAACAAAGGTGGCGCAAGCAGAAAAAGAAATTGCTATTCAAGAAGCGTTAGCTTTAAGAGTTGATGTGCTAACGGAAGCATCATTGCTCTTTATGGATGTTGTTGAGGCTCAGTTAAAATTAGAACAACATGAGAAAAATTTTGATATTGCAAAAACAATTCATAGTGTCGTTAGCGACAAGGCAAAAGCAGGTAAAGTTTCTCTTTTAGAAGAAAACAAAGCCCTTTTAGTACTTAATCAAACGCAGCAGACTTTAAGTCAGGCCAAAAGTACCTTTAGCACCTCAAAAGTGAAATTGTCAAAAATGTGGGGTGGCACTACAGAAGGGTTTGAAAAAGTTGATTTTCAATTGGGTTTTGTAGAGGTGGCATTACAATCTTTTAATGAACAGGAAGTGCTTAATGGCCCTGCTGTTCAATTAAGTCAATTAAATGTCAAATTAGCAGAACAAAAAGCAATGTTAGAAAAAGCGATTGCTAGGCCGGATATTACCGTGAGTCTTGGTTTTCAAAAGTTCGAAGAAAATTCTGAAAATGCTTTTGCTGTTGGCCTTACTATCCCATTAATAATTTTTAATAAAAATCAAGGTAACATTAAATCAGCTAATACTCTAGAAATAAAAGCTCTAGTTGAGCTAAAACATACAATTAACAACATAATATCAGAGATAGAAGAGATAAATATTGATATGGAATCATTACGCAAAAAAATAATATTTCTTAAAGAAGAAGTTTGCCCATCGGCAAAAAATATATTAGATGGCGCTCAAATAGGCTATCAAAAAGGAAATTTTGATTATTTAACCGTTTTAGATGCACAGAAATCACTTTTTGAAATTAATATAAACCTAATTGAAACTGAAATTGAATATAAGAGAAAGATAATCAAGAAGAATAGTTTAGTCGGTAAGGTGGAAATCATTAAATAGCATTTAGAAATCAAACTGAAAATTAATTTAAAAATATCGAAAGGAAAACAACATGTGGATGAAAATTAGTATCATGCAAAGTAAATTGAAGGGCTTAGTATTTTTAATGTTTTTAATTTTTACATTAAGTCTACCTTTATACATAACAGCTCAAGAAGAAAAAAAAGAAGAGGAAAAATCAAATACCCATAAACACGAAAAATCAGGCGAGAAATGTTTTGTTTGCGAGCCAGCATTAAGAGATAAAAATCGTTTATGGTGCAGTGAACACGACCGGTATGAAGATCGATGCTGGATATGTCATCCTGAACAGCAGGACAAGAATCGACCATTTTGCAAGGAGCATAATTTATATGAGAATGAATGTTTTATTTGCAACCCAAGAATAAATAATAATAATAAATTACCTGAAAAGGAAAGTAAAGCCAAATCAAATCAAGAAATCATAAAATGTAAATTGCATAATGTTGATGAAAAGATTTGCTATCTTTGCAATACATCCTTAAGAGAAAAAGGCCGATTGTGGTGTAAAGAACATAATCGTTACGAAGATCGTTGTTGGGAGTGCCACCCAGATGCCAAAGATAATAAACGCCTATTTTGTGAAAAGCATTTTCTCTATTTGGATGAATGTATTTATTGCAAACCTTCTGAAGAGCTAAAAGATAAAAAAGAAGTATCAGTTAAAAAGTGTGAATTGCATAATATTAGTGTAAACCAATGTTACTTATGTGATACTTCATTAAGAGAAAAAGGTCGGTTATGGTGCAAAGAGCATAATCGTTATGAAGACCGTTGTTGGGAGTGCCATCCAGATGCCAAAGACAATAAACGCCCATTTTGTGAGAAGCATTTTCTCTATCTAGATGAATGTATTTTTTGTAACCCAGCTGTAAAAAAAAAACTGGTGAAATAAAGGGTGCAAAGTCTAATAGTGATACTATTTTGCTTTGTAAGGAACATAAAGTTCATGAAAATGAATGTGGCATTTGCCAGCCTCAACTTGCTTCACAGCTTGAACCGGGTCAAAGCATGAAAATAAGATTTTCTTCAAAGCGTTCCGCCAAAATAGCAGGTGTTTTGACGGCTTTACCAAAAGAAATATCTGCAGCACCAAATTTTGAAGCATATTGCCAGTTAAATTACAATGGAAATAAATTATCTCATATAACACCATTTGCTTCAGGTGTAGTTTCGCAAGTTTTGGTAGATGTTGGTTCAACAGTTGAGGAAGGCGAAGTATTAATAGAAATTCATTCAGCAGAAATTGCTGATGCAAAGGCTAATTTTTTATCTTCAATAGTAGATTTTCAAATAAAAAATATAACTTTTAAGCGAGAAGAGGTTCTTTCTAGTCAAAAAATTTCTTCAACTCGGGAATACCAAGAAGCTGAAGCTGCAAGCAAAATAGCATTACTAAATAAAATTACAGCTCGTCAAAAATTACTTAATTATGGTTTTACTGAAATTGAAATAGTCGAAATGGAAAAAACACAGGATAGCACAGCGTCTTTTAAAATTAAGGCACCTTTTAAGGGAACCATTTTAACAAGAAATGCAGTTGTTGGTGAGCTTACAGAAATTGGAAAAACGCTTTTTACATTAGCAGACCTATCAACGATGTGGTTAGATCTGTCAATACCAACAGATAAAATGGCGATTGTTGAAAAAGACCAAGTCGTGAGAGGCTATTTTGACAGTCTGCCAGGTGTAATTGTTGAAGGCAATCTTAATTGGATAGGCACTTCAATCGACGAGCGAAGTCGAATGATAAAAGCGCGTGCAATTGTGCCTAATATAAATAGTAAATTGAAAGCTGGCTTATTTGGCGAAGCAATAATAGAAATGGATGAACAAGCAAAAACTTTTAGAGTGCCAAACAACTCAATTGTATACTTTGAAAGCAAACCTTTTCTATTTATTAAAATTGAAGATGATTTATACGAATTACGAAGTGTTACTCTAGGGGGTAAAACTAACTTAGAGATCGATATAATTAAAGGCGTTCAATCTAAAAATCAGATAGTAGTTGAAGGCGCATTTGTAGTGATGTCTGAATTTTTGAAGTCACGATTAGGTGCCGGTTGTGTTGATGATTAATAATGATAAGTGGTATTTAGATTTTTAAGACTATGCAAATTAAGTGTCAGCTATTGTTTTCTAGATTACAAAGTGAATAAAAGTAAAAAGTCAGGCTCATTAAATGTTTTTTTTAAAAAAGGTAAATTCATGTTAGATCTAATTATTAATTTTTCACTTAAGAACCGTTTTTTTATATTGTTTATGACTGCAATCTTTGTTTGTACTGGTATTTGGGCTTTATTTCACACGCCTGTGGATGCTTTTCCAGATACAACGCCGATTCAAGTGCAAATTAACACTATTGCGCCAGCACTAAACCCAGAAGAAATCGAACAACAAATCACATTGCCAGTAGAATTGTCCATAGGTGGTTTACCAGGTCTTGAGAGTGTTCGTTCTATTTCAAAGTTTGGCTTGTGTCAAGTTGTAGCAACTTTTAATGACGCAACAAGTATTGTAGATGCTCGGCAGTATATTTCAGAAAGATTAGCGAGTATTGAACTCCCAGAAGGTATAGGCCGACCGCAATTAGGGCCCATTGCAACCGGTCTGGGTGAAATTTTTCATTATACTTTGAGTACAAATAATCCTAACCGAACATTGGAAGAGCTGCGAACAATACAAGATTGGGTGATTAAGCCAGAACTTCGTAAAATATCTGGGGTTGCTGAAATAAATTCATGGGGTGGTAACGAGAGACAGTATCATGTAATAATATCGCCAGCCTCATTGGTAAAGTATGAAATAAGTTTAGATGATATTTTCAATGCACTTGAAAAAAACAATAACAATGTTGGTGGTGGCACTATAACTGTTGCAGGACAATCAAAGTTAGTGCATGGCATTGGGCGCGTTTATACCATTGATCAAATAAAAGACATCGTTATTAAATCAAATGATGGTGTACCAATATGCGTTCGGGATATTTCGGAGGAGGTTAAAATTGGGTATGAAATTAGAAGAGGTGCTGTGACAGCACAAGGGCAAGGTGAAGTTGTACTTGGGCTTGCCTTCATGTTAATGGGTGAAAATGCCAAATCTGTTACCGAACAATTAAAAAATAAACTCGAAATTATTAAAAAGTCATTGCCTAAGGATGTAATTGTTAACATAGTATATGATCGAACTGAATTAACATCTGAAGTTATTAACACTGTCAAGCATAGTCTTTATGCTGGTGCTGTTTTAGTGATTGTTGTTTTATTTCTATTATTAGGCAATTTACGCGCTGGATTATTGGTGGCGATTACCATTCCGATTGCAATGTTATTTGCAATTTTTGGCATGCATCAGTTTTCAATAGCTGCAAGCCTTCTAAGTCTTGGTGCTATTGATTTTGGAATTATTGTGGATGGCTCGGTTGTCATGACAGAGGCAAACCACCGAAATCTTGCTGAGCGATATCGAGAATTGGGCAGACAATTAACACCAATGGAGAGACTAGAAACATTGTTAAAATCGTGTAAAGAAGTGGCTAGACCGGTGGTATTCGGCATGGGAATTATCGCAGTTGTTTTTATACCGATATTAACACTGGAAGGTACAGAAGGTAAAATGTTTCGACCAATGGCTTGGACATTTATTTTTGCTTTGACAGGGGCTCTTGTCATTGCTTTAATTCTTTCACCCGTAATGGGTTTTTATTTTTTGTCCAACAAAGCTAAAGAAAAGAATAGCTTTATTATTCAATTTCTTATTAACTTATACAGTTCAGTGCTTGCCATTTCTGTTAAGTTGCGTTGGTTCGTTTTAACTTTCGTCTTAATCTCTTTTTGTGTAACTAGTTGGTTGACAACAAGAATTGGGAGTGAGTTTATTCCAAAACTAGGTGAAGGTTCAATTGTCATTAACACAATAAGACTTGCGGGCATTTCGATAGAAGAGTCTGTTAGGTATAATTCTCTAATTGAAAAAATGTTGTTAGATGAGTATCCGTCTGAAATCAGAACAGTTTGGAGTAGACTTGGTACTGCTGAAGTTGCAACTGATCCAATGGGAACTGAATTGACAGATATTTTTATTTCACTTAAGCCTCGAGATCAATGGAAAAAAGCAACAACCCAAAGGGATCTTATCAATGCAATGCAAAAATCGATCGCTGATTTGCCAGGCTTAAATATGGTTTTTACTCAGCCAATTGAAATGCGTTTAAATGAAATGGAGTCAGGCATTCGTTCTGATATAGGTATTAAAATATATGGAGATGACTTTGAAGAGCTTATTCGTATAAGCGATGAAATTCAAAAAATATTAGTCCAAATCAAAGGCGCAACAGATATTGCCACAGATCAAATTACAGGGCAACCAACTTTGCGTGTAACGATTGATCAAAAAATGATCGCACGATATGGTTTAAATTCCAAGGAAATTCTCGATGTTATAGAAACGGCTGGTGGTAAAAAAGTGGGTGAAATATTTGAGGGCCAAAAAAAATTCTCACTAGTTGTACGCTTACCAGATTCACATCGAATTGACTCTGAAGTTTTAGCCAATACTATCATCCCTACTAAAACGGGTGAAAAGTTACCTCTAAAAATGCTAGCAAAGTTTTCTAATGTTGAAGGTTCAGCTACCATAAATCGAGAATGGGGGCGTCGGCTTATTCGTGTTCAATGTAATGTTTCAGGGCGCGATGTAGCTTCATTCGTAGATGAAGCAAAACAAAAAATATATAATTCTACCAAACTGCCAGAAGGCTATATGATTGATTGGGGGGGGCAATTTGAAAATCTTGAGAAAGCTAAACTTAGACTCGCTGTTGTTGTGCCAGTTACTTTGCTTCTAATTTTCTTTCTGCTTTATTTTAGTCTTAAAAGTATTCGTGATGTACTGCTTATTTATACGGGGATACCTTTTGCTTTGGTCGGTGGAGTATTTGCGCTTTGGCTTAGGGGACTACCTTTCAGTATGAGTGCTGCCGTCGGCTTCATTGCACTTTGCGGCATAGCTGTCTTAAATGGGCAAATTCTTGTATCGGCCTTTAGATTTTTTATGGCAAAAGGATTTAGCTTGGGTGAAGCCGTCACCGCTGGATCACTTCAAAGATTAATCCCAGTTTTAGCAACCGCCATAACAGATGCTGTAGGTTTTATCCCCATGGCAATTTCTTCAGGTGTTGGTTCGGAAGTTCAACAACCATTAGCGACGGTTGTGATTGGTGGCGTTTTGACATCGACTTTACTCACACTGTTAGTGCTACCAATTATTTTTTCAATTTTTGGTAGGGCAACAGAAAAAGAGCAAACATAGAGTTACTAAATATTGAAACTTTTACTTTCTCTAGTGTGCAAATAAGACAAGACTTTGTAAAAAATTTAGCTGTACACTGTTACAGCAATTAACCGAGAAATCATAAAAAATAAATTGATTCGAAAGTAGGCATTACAAAAGAGAAATTAAATAAAATATTAGATCTAATAGCAAGCGTGAAAAGGTGAGGCTAAAAGAATAATGGTCATATTTTTAAATTCATAATTATTTTGCCAAGCATTATCGGCATGCTTAAATTTATAGGAAGAGGTTTAAAAATGCTAGAAAATAAAAATAATTGCTGCTCTGATGAAAAGAATGCGGACATAAAAGCAGAAAAACAGGTCAAAAGTTTTCAGCAAACAACCTTAAAGATAAAAGGGATGGATTGCCCTGACGAGATAACTATTATAGAGAGATCTTTAAAACAGATCGAAGGAATTGTAGAAATTCAACCAAATTTAATAAGTGGTACGGTTTTGGTTT
>Ga0209573_1001012_pt1 | contig 48430 bp, 34 predicted proteins | sample TNRBio252014_DNA_FD_185870 | JGI IMG/M metagenome (GOLD analysis project Ga0209573, IMG submission 185870) | Wastewater treatment Type I Accumulibacter community from EBPR Bioreactor in Madison, WI, USA - TNR Reactor_6/25/2014_ DNA (SPAdes)... | ecosystem: Engineered > Bioreactor > EBPR >... | reverse complement strand
TAGCTCAACTGCAGGAGTTAATTGCAAATGACAAAATCGATAAAAACTAAATCCTAAAAATTGGTTTCAGGAAGAGATATGAAATCAACGAAAAATATTTTTCTAATTGCAAATATATGATAATTTATTGAGGTAAAATTTACAAAAAAATTTCCTAATATTATTTAAAAAAATGTATCTTATAATTCATCGACTAAAATGAACTCTCCTGAATCCACTTTGAAATTCCTAAACTTTTAATTATAAAAAAATGATTTGGCATTTTCAATTGTATTAATTTTTTAATTTTAAATTTATACCCATTCTTCGTAGAGAAAAATTTTTATGCAAACAAATTGTGTGCATATTAATACTCATCCACAGGGAGTAGCTACTCAGGCAAACAGAGTAAACAACTTTAAAAGTAAAGACCGATGCTTGGTATATTTAAGAATTAAAGCTAATAACATTTGCACTAGAACCAAAAGGGACTGCAAACTGTTTGCACTAAAAATGATTAGGAGGGGTATGCCTATTTCGCTTAACGGGCATTTTGAGAGATAGAAATTATTTGGCATTAAAAGTTGAACCACAAACCAGACAAACCGATACTACATCACAATTCGTGTCAATACTATGATTTTACCTTTTAGTCAATATCTGCAATATTGAGCGAATTATTAGTGGCTAGGCCGCAGTTTTATTGCGAATTAAGAAGCCAATTCATCTGAAAATTTGTTAAGACCAAACTTACGATACTAATAAACTATTAGATACTGAACACATGTAATTCTTGATTGTAAATTTTATAGTAAAGAATAAATACTACTAGAAGGAAATAATAAGTCCAATGCTTTTGGATTTATCTTAAATAACGGTCCTTTTTCTACTACGCCACCTGTTTCCGTTTTTTTAATCAAATGATCCAATGTTATGCTTCCTTGCTCCAATAAAATGTCGAATTGAGTTATTATTGGTTTTTTTGTGTGTTCAACCTCTGTATATAGAAAGTGTTCTTTCCCGTTAATAATTACGGAGTCGGCAGCAATCCAAAAGGTTTCATTATGCTTTTCTAGTAACCTTTTGTGTAACATCTCTAATTCCCAAATAACAAAATCATTTATTAATGGTTTATCAGAATTTTCAACCAATTGGCTCGATTTATTATCTAGCCTTAATTTTAAACCTTGCGAATTTCTTGCAATTGCTGAAACGGTGCAATATAGTTTCAAGTCTTTGTTTCTATTGTATCCAAAAGCATTTAATATTTCTGCGGAACTTTTAAATTTACTTTCATTCCAGTTTGGCACTTGGGCAAATAAACTTTTTCTATTACTTCTTTTATTCCTGAATGATTTAAGCTCAATTCCTTTATAGTCTGGGTTCTTAGAAGAATTTATGTTGATTCCTAATAATGACTCTAATGTTCTTCCAACTGCTGTATCAGCGTTGATACATGCGGGAATTGGTCCTCTAGCTCCGATTTCTTTTAACAATAAAAGTAGTTCTTGAGAAGCTTTACTTTTTGTAAGTTTTATTTCGGCTATTAAATCTTTAAGTGGGTTTGAGCTTTTTTCGTTTAAGAGCTTTTCAATTTCAATCTTTGTTATGTTTATTACAAATAATTTTTTTTCAAATGCTATTACACCTAAAATATCATTGGAACTTGCATAGCTATTTAACCCTTTAAACCATATTCTTGCGTCCCCATTTTTGGTTTTTGGCCTATAAAGTGAGCAGTTTGAAGGGAATAAACTCGTGTTGGATACAATAAAAGATGAAATTTGAATTTTATTATCAGGGCCTTGTTTTTGAGTTTCATAATTGTGAATTGAGTTCGATTTTAGATATGCCCTTACTGTGCTAGTTGCATCCATTATCGATTTCTCAAGGCCATTTTTAGTTGGCTCTAACAAGCATAGTTCCACAGATCTATCTGTTAATAGTTTTAATTTATTTAATTCTTGCTCTGACAATAATCTCATTCTATTTCACTGTATATTTTTTAAAATTTCCAAAGCAATTGCTCTAGCCAAAAGAGGTGGAACAGCATTTCCAACTAAAGTAAATTGAGGTATTTCAAACTTTCTTTTATTCCCACCTGTTGAGCGCTTTCCTTGGAATACAAAGGAATCGTCAAATGATTGAAGCCGAGCCATCTCTCGAACAGTTAATGCTCTTGGGTTAGAGTAATGAATATAGTCATCTGGAATTGTCATCACAGTTGGACTTTGTGCTTCCGCTTTTAGAACATTATAGCTTCTTTTATCTGAGTTCAAGCCAACTTTTTTTAGCTCTTTCTTTGACAGTTCGTATTTGCCCGAATTTAAAATTATATCTAATCTTTTTACAACATCATTGTTTTGTTTGCTCGTTTTATGATTATGGAGGGGCGCAACAATATGTGCTAAAATATTTTCAAGTTCTTCCGTGCTTTTTATGTAAAAAGGATTTTTAGAATTTTTGAATCTTTCACCTAGCCTACCTTTCTTTGACCATTCTGCATATGTTAACCCTTGCTTTTCATCTGGTACACCATCAACAGACCTTTTCTTTATTAAACCTCTCATTTTTTCAGATGTACCGTTATATTTTGCATTCAAATCAATTCTCTCGTAATCAAATTTTTCTTCGTCATTTTCTATAAAATCAAGATCATGCAATGCTTCGAAAACTGTAACTTTTTCTTCGCTCGAAACAGTAGGCGTAATAGTTTTAATTACTTTCTGGTCTTTGCGACAACCAATAAACAAAACTCTTTCTCTATTTTGTGGTACACCATAATTTGATGCAAGTGCAACAAGCGGTTGATCAATATTATAGAGCCTTATTAAAGAAAGGATATTTTCAAACTCATTTTCTGCGTCAGAAATTACAGCAAAAGGTCTTATTCCTTGAATACACTCCTCAAAGGAGCAAGTGTAAATTTCTAATGCAGAAATTATTTCCTCAATTTCGCTCAAAAACAATTTATTTGGCTTTAAATTGTTAAATGCGATTTTAATTTTTTCTATCACGCTATTTGGATCTATTGCAGTTAAAAAATCATCAAATTTTTCAGCAAATAAATCATTGTCTAAATCACTATGAGCTTTTTCAAGAATAATTTTCTTACGAATATACGCCAGCTCTTTACCTCTACGAAGCAAATTAAAACCGTGCCGAATTGTATTTATATTAACATCTGTTTTACTTGTTTTATAATCTGCAATTTTAGGCGTTAAAAGCTTAAATTTACTTTCAACATTTTGTATATATTTTTCTTTTAAATTTTCTACTGCCAACTCTTTTGCGCATTCAAATTGCAGTCTTAAAATAAAACAATCTAAGGTAAATGGTTTTCTTTTTTCAGATTTTCTAAGTCTTTCTAAAAATGAAATGAGCTTATCAAACTCTTTTAAATCAACAATAGATTTAATTTCCTGCAGTATCATCTCTTTTATTTTACCGCTTTCCTTTGTAAGTATGCCTTTTACATTCTCCATAACAAAGTATTTAGGTCGAAGGTACCTGATTACAGATAAATAATGGAAAAAAAGATCATCTTTTTTATCAAATTTTTTTCTTTTACCTGCCAAGCTAAAACTTTGACATGGCGGTCCGCCACAGACGACATCAACATGTTTTCCATTAAGCTGTTTTAATAAATTTGTCAAGAAATCTGGCTCTGTAATATCTTGGCGCAGAAATTTTGTTTCTAGACCTAATTGATAATTATATCTAGCTAAATGTGTGAGTTCGCAATTTTCATTTATGTCGCTGGCTAAGAGAAAATCATAGCATCGACTTTTATATTCTGCTTGTAAAAATCCTTCGCTAAACCCACCTGCACCTGCAAACAGATCTAAAAAATTAATTTTTTCTTTGCCAGAGTAATTAGCCTTGTCCTCACAAACTATTTTTATATCTACATTTTCTTTGCGACTATTTACAAACGATAAGATCTTTTCCTTAACTTTTTTATCAGTGAAATTCGAATGTGGAGTATTTTCAAAATACTTTTCAACTTCTTGTCTTAAAAATGAAAGGTATTTATTTAATGCCAAACTATTGTAATCAGCCCCTTTTACTTTTTGTCGTATATTATCCCAATCTTTTTTAAGCACCTTTTCGCCAGTTGAAACCTTAATGTGAATATCTTTTTGTCTTATTACAAGATATACAGGAAATTGTTTGGTTTTATCTGCTTTATCTAAGTAGTATTTTACACTAATCATTTTATAATTTCTCGAAAACTATTTGGCGTGCGGACAAATTTACGGACAATTCGTAAAAACGCAACAAGTATTTAGAATATTACTATAAATAAAGCTATTGTTTTCAAGTTCTAGTTATTTTTTATTCAAATTCATGCGTAAATAGTTGTTTTTCGAACTGAGTTGCTATTTCTGAACAAATCTAGGTTCAGAATTGAACGGTACTTTTAATCGAATAGAAAAATGGTAATCTTTCTTGCTTGCAAATTAATGCTAGGAATGTTTTTGTTTAAAAAAACTTTCAACTTCGCCCCATTGTTTATCACTAAGGGAAATTTCAAGAGCATGTACATTTTCTTCTAATTGCAGTTCTGTTGTTGCGCCAATAATAGCGCTGCTTATATGAGGGTTACGCAAAACCCAAGCTAGAGCAATCTGGGCAGGAGTACCAACATTATTTTGCGAACACCAAGTTGCAAAATGTTCCACTTTGATCACATTTTCAGGAGTGCGAGCAAACTCATTTTTCAGGAAATTTGCTGATGGAGTTGTCGCACGACTACCCGCAGGTGTTTGCCCACCAGCATATTTGTTGGTGAGAACACCTTGGGCAAGCGGTGAATATACAATTAAACCAATCTGGTTTTCTTGACAAAGTGGCAAATGCGATGATTCAATATGACGGTCAAGCAGACTATATCTCGGTTGACTCGATGCCATTAAACTCCAATTTCTTTTTTTCTGGATTTCAAGAACATCGCGATCTAATGGCACATGGTGATCATAATTGGAATAGCCCACATAACGCACTTTTCCCCAGCGTACCAAATCTTCTAAGGCAAGTAATGATTCTTCAATTGGCGTGTCAAAATCAGGCCAATGCAACTGATACAAATCAATATGATCTATGCCCAGTCGCTTTAAACTTCTATCACATGCATCTAAAATATGCTGCCGTGATAAGCCTTCCCCCAAAGGGCCATCCCATACTTTGCCACGACATTTCGTAGCAATGACAATCTGCTCTCTTGGTAAGTCCTTGATAGCACGACCCAAAACCGATTCAGCAGCACCACGCTCATACACATCTGCCGTATCAAATAAATTAATGCCACTATCAAATGCCTTTCGAATGATACGCAAGGCCTGTTCATCGGCCACTGAACCCCCGTAAGTTGTCCATGACCCCAGTGAAATAGAAGAAACTAACAAGCCTGTTCGGCCAAGACGACGATATTTCATACCATTTTCTTTCGCTAAAAGCATTTACCGAATGTGGCTTAGATATCGACAAATATTAACACCAATTTGCAACAATTCAATCTTGCCCTTTCCTATTAAAGATCTATTTAGTTGTACATCATATACATTTCGTCCTTCACCTAAAATTTCTTGCTAAAAAGTAGCTCAATAACCAAATGACTCTTGGTTTATTTTGAAAACCTAAAATTGCTTTCCAAAAATGTTTTATTTAGTATCGTACCATTGCAGTCAAGTCACGGCATTTCCTCATAGAGGCAATTTCTATGAAAATTTTTAAGCCCAATATGGTGAGCTGTAATTTACAATTTTGTACAAATACATTCACACAAATCACCCCTATCAAAAAGAACAAAATATGACAGAAGAAGCTGTTATTCAAGTTAACAATCTATCAAAACATTTTGGCCCAATCAAAGCTGTTAACGGAATTACTTTTCAAGTCAACCGTTGTGATGTATTTGGCTTTCTTGGGCAGAACGGGGCAGGCAAAACAACCACTATAGGCATGTTGTTAGGCTTAATTCAACCAACTTCTGGCGAAGGTACAATTTTAGGCAATTCAATTTTAGAAGAACAGCAAATCATCAAATCAAAAATTGGCGCGATCATCGAAACACCTAGTTTCTACCCTTACTTAAGCGCCATCGATAACTTAAAAGCTATGTTTTATGCCTCAGGCTTAAAGCCTGATAAGAAAGTTATAAATGAAACTTTATCTTTGGTTGGTTTGAGCGATCGAAGTAAATCTAAATTCAAAACATTCTCACTTGGCATGAAACAGCGCTTAGGCTTAGCAACAATATTACTAACTAACCCAGAAGTTATTTTTCTGGATGAGCCAAACAATGGCCTTGACCCAGCTGGTCAAAAAGAAATACGAGATTTAATTTTAAATCTAGTGAAAACACAGAATAAAACTGTTTTTATTTCTAGCCACCAATTGATGGAAGTTGAAAAAATATGCAATCGCGTAGCAGTTATTCAAAAAGGTAATATTATTAAAACGGGCTCTATGAAGGAATTGCTCAGTACAGACCAAGGTGTTTATATGCAAGTTCAAAATCCAGAAAAGGCTATTTTGCTTCTTCAAGCAAAAAATATTACCGCAAATATTTCGACAGAAAGAAATTTCAATATATTTGCTCACGCAACCTTTGAGACTATACCAGAAGCCATTAGCACATTAATGCAAGGTAACTGTTTGGTTTATGCCGTAGAACCTTATAAACTATCTTTAGAAGAATTGTTCTTAGATTTGACAGCGAAAGAATAAATCATGATTAACAAATATATCGGTGAACTATTCAAGTTTATCAAACGCAGATTGTTTACTGTCATTGTAGGTTTATTACTAGTTGTTTATGCACTTTCATTTTTTATTAAATTGAGCTTGCCTGAAATGAGCAAACTACCACCATCTGCGATAAAAGAGCTGGTCTTTTCAAATTTATATTTTACTGTATTAGACACTTCCGTTACCCCACTTTTGACATCAAGCTTTGTAATTATTTGCAGTATGATTGGTATTGAATACAATGCAAATACCTTTAAAACTATTGCCATTAGAGGTACAAGTAAGCTAGATTTTATCAATACAAAAATTTTGGCTGTATTGACATTTACAACAATTTTTCTTATGATAGGCGCTTTCATTTTCACCATTTTAGCTATTATAAATCAAACCAAAATTTTAGGCCCTGCAAATGCCGAAATGCCAGTTGCACAATTTAATCCTGTTTTTGTGATTGTCATTTTTTTTGTTTTCATTATTAGCATACTCCCGTATTTAGGGTTAGGATTATTTTTAACATTATTAACCAAAAGCTCAGGAGCAAGTATCGCCCTTGGATTTGTTTATGTTGCTTTTGTTGAAAACTTCCTGCATTTTTTAATTTCTTATCTTTCGACTAAATTTGACCTTTGGATATTAGAAACTTCAAAGTTTTTACTAGGAAGTCAAATACGAGCTATTAATGAAGCCTTATTGCTTGCAAATCATTCAGAAACAGAATACTTATCCTTAATCTACAAACCACTATTGATCTCTGTGGCATATGCTTTAATTTTATATTTTAGCAGTATCTTGTTAATGAAAAAACGCGATATCCTAAACTAAAGGGGCTTCAAACCCACTATGCACTGCGTGGGTTAGGCGACTATATTGTTTTGATATTGCAAAATATGCTTTTAATAAAGAGATAAATTGGTATCTTTTTTGTTTCGGAAATTTACAAAAATTGCCCGTTTCAAAGCAATTTGGGTTATGAATACATATTTCTTTGGGTGACAGAAAGTATAAAAATGTGCGGTCGAGTATTGATTAAAGTGGATGGCAAAGATTTCTGGGCGTTTTGTCAAGCACTTGAGATTGATGGTCTTGGCATTTTACAAAAAAATTGGTTTGAAATTCAACATAAAGCCCCACAACCATTTTACCCGACAGATACATTGCCCGTGATTATTCAAGATAATCATACCCGCAAACTGGCTTCTATGTATTGGGGGTTATTGCCCCATTGGGCAAAAAACGACGCTCTTTTCTACAAAACTAAAACAAATCGTTTGGTTTTCAAATGGAAGTCAACACCTAAAGCTCATTTTAATATGCGTGCCGACACCATTAAAAGTGGCAAAAAATGGTCTGACTTATCTAATACAAATCGTTGTTTGATTCCTGTTTCGCTTTATATCGAATGGCAAGACAAAGATATGTTGCCTCAAAACCAAAAACCGCTCGCTAAAAAATATGGTGTAAAAAATCAAAACTATTTTTATTTGGCGGCTATATGGGATAAAATCACAATTGAAAACATCGGTGATTTTTATTCTACAGCGATTATAACAACAAACCCCAATTCATTAATGGAAAGCTTGCCGCACCATCGCATGCCTGCCATTCTTGCAAATGATGAAGCGGAAAGCTGGTTAAACGCACAAACCCACTTGCAATTTCAACCCTTTGATGCAAATCAAATGACAGCCGAACCTTATCTAGAACAAGAAACCTTGTCAATTCAAGAACCGGATTTATTTTCAGAATTAGAGTGACAAATTCTCAAGCCCTAGTTTGCCTAAATCAAACCAATGATATCAAGATTTTGTTTTATGAAATTCGATAAACATTTTTGAGATAATTGCTACTTGTTTGTCAATTTCTTTTGGTGTTAATGGTGAGGCGTTCTCTAAAATTTGTGGCCAAAAGGCAACGGTTTTAATCATGCCCATTAATTGATTGGTAACATAATTGGTATCGTCAAATGACAGCTTACCTGCTAATCGGGCTTGGTTCAGCCATTTTGTTAAACCATTTTCTATGCCACGAAATTCCTGAAAAGCGTCTTGTGAAAGCAATGGTGATCGAATGAGTTCCACTAAAACCAATCGAGCTAACTTTAATGTTTCAGCTCTGCTAAAATTATTGATTTGGGTTTTAATAAAAAGACCTAATTGCTTTTCTAATGAAATCTTTGGCTCGTATACAATTGAGTTGGCGGCACAAGCAATTTTTAATAAACAATTCAAGATCTCACGAAACAATTCTTCTTTATTCTTAAAATGATTATAAACCGTACGCTTTGAAACTTTAGCGCGTTCTGCAATACGGTCAATACTTGTTAAGGCATAACCATGCAACTGAAACTCTTCTATCGCAGCATCAAGTATGTTGCTTCTTTTAATTTCGATGAGTTTTAGCTTTTCTTCTTTTGTCATAATTTCTAAAACTTTTTTAAAAATTAATTTGCATTTTCGGCAAGTTGCATAAACTACACCGTGTAGTTTACTTATTGAGTCGTCTTTTGCAAGGATATTTTATGCGTTTTTTCACCGTATTGTTAGTGTTTTTTGTAATTTCAACCCCTCTCATAGCCCAACAAACCCCCGTTAAAGTCGCAACCATCAGCATAGAAAACAAAACTAGCAAACGACTTATTACGGGTAGCCTACTCAATCAAAATATTGCAAAGGTTGCTAGCGAAGAGTCAGGCTTAGTTTTATCTGCCGATTTTCGACTAGGAGACCTTGTAAAAAAAGATACCGTTCTCTACAAACTAGATGATCGTAACCTTTTACTAGATTTGGAGCTAGCTAGTGCCGAATTAAAAAAGGCAAATAACTTTTATGAGCAAAAAGTCATTGAAGCCACTTTTGCAGAAAAAGAATTAACTAGACGAAAAATTGCCAATGATAAAACGCCAGGTGTCGTTAGCGAACAAGACTTTGCAAGATTTCAGAATGATTTTGCAATTGCAAAAGAACTTTTAAATATGGCCAAAATTGAAAAGGAATTATCAGAAATTAAAATCAAAAAAATTAATAAACAAATTAAAGATATGACGATTAAAGCCCCTTTTGATGGTCTAATAAGAGTAAAAGGCAAAGAGGTAGGCGAATGGGTTAACAAAGGAGAAATGACAGTTTTACTAGTAGGTCTTGAAACCTATGAAGCACATTTCGAAATACCCCAATCGATTTCACTAGAAAGCCTGATAGACATTAAAGAGTTAGAAGTGATGATAGAAGGAACAACCAAAATTTATAACGCTAAAAACTTTAACTTTGTAGCGGGCGTAAATGAAAATTCTCGTAATTACACTGTCGCAGGTGTAATCAAAGGGCCTTCGCTAGACCTTATCTCGGGTAAATCTATTAGTGCCTATATTCCAATTGGGCAAGAAAAACCATTGGTTAAAATTAGTAGCAACGCCGTTATCAAAGATTCTGCGGGCAGCTTTGTTTACAAGGTTACACCTATGGGTGAAAACAATATTGTTGCAATGCAAGTTCCTGTTAAGGTAGAATTTGTAGAATCAGAATACCACTACTGTACTTCTGTAATGCTTCAAACCGGCGATAAAGTTGTTACAGAGGGCAATGAAAGACTAAGACCTTTTGCACCAATCATGGTAATTGGAGAAAAGAAATGAGTCTTATTCAAAAATCCATTGAACAACCCATCACAGTAGCCGTAGGTATCATGATTGCCTTAGTTGCCGGCTTAATCGCCATTACCAGAGTTCCTGTTCAAATGACACCTCAAGTTGACGATACGATTATTGCTGTAACCACTCAATGGGAAAACGCAAGCCCGCAAGAAATAGAATCAGAAGTAATCGATAAACAAGAAGAAAAACTTCAAGGTCTTTCCAATCTTAAGAATATTAGCAGTATCAGTGAATTGGGTACTGGAACCATTCGATTAGAATTTGAAACAGGAACAAACAAAGAACACGCCCTACGGGAAGTAAGCGATAAACTTAGAGAAATACCATCCTACCCTGCCAATGTCGATGAACCCGTCATAAAAGCCTCAGACCCTGAATCAGATGATTTTATTGCTTGGTTTTTATTGCAGTCGGAGGATGATTTTGATATTCAAACCTTACGCGATTTTGCACAAGATCGAGTAAAACCCATATTAGAGCGAACACCTGGGCTTTCTGAGGTGAATATTTTCGGAGGTCGTGAAAAAGAAACTCAAATTATTTTTGACCCCATACTTTTAGCCCAGCATAAAATCAGTATTGCAGAGTTAACACATGTTCTTAGAGCATCCAATCAAAACTTATCAGCTGGTGCATTACAACATAGCAAATATGATTTACGCGTGCGAACTGTCGGTAGATTTAGCTCACCAGAAGATATTACAAATCTAATTATTAGACAAGATAAAAACGGAAAAGTAATTTTAGGTGATGTCGCCAAAGTACAAGAAACTTACAAAGAAAAAACAGGGTTTGTTCGAAATAACGGAAAAGCCGTATTGGCGATTAATTTTCAAAGAGAACCAGGCAGCAATGTAATCGAAGTAATGAAGTCCTTAAAAGCTACTGTTAATCAAATCAATATGCCAGGTAATATATTAGATACTCATGGCAAAGAAAATCAAATCAAAGGGCTAAAGCTTGTGCAAGTCTACGATCAAACGGAATACATAGATCAAGCATTTAATTTAGTACAAGGCTCGCTAATTTATGGTTCCTTGCTAGCCATTTTAATTTTAATGGTTTTTTTACGCTCTTTTTCGGCAGTTGGTATCATTGCCATTTCTATACCTATTTCTGTAGTTGGCGCAATTGTTGGTATGGTGGCGCTAGGTAGAAGCGTTAATGTAATAAGTCTAGCGGGAATGAGCTTTGCTGTTGGTATGGTGGTGGATAATGCTATTGTGGTGCTTGAAAATATTTATCGACATGCTGAAATGGGGAAATCCAAAATTCAAGCAGCCCTTGATGGCACCAAAGAAGTTGCTGGTGCGGTTTTAGCTTCTACACTTACAACCTTGATTGTTTTTATACCAATTCTGTTAGTGCAAGAGTCAGCGGGGCAACTATTAAGAGATATCTCTCTAGCTATCGTAGTTTCTGTTGGGTTAAGCTTTATTGTTTCGATTACGGTTGTACCATCAGGTGCTTCTATATTCTTAAAGTCGACAAGAAAAAAACAAACGGAGGATAATGACAATATAGAGTCTAATTTTTTTACGAAGTCACTTTCTTTTGTTGTTTTGTGGTTTAATAAGAGTTTTATCAGAGGGGTTATTTTTATTTTAGTATTTAGTATTATTACCTTTTATGGTATTTATAAATCCATTCCGCCAATTGACTACCTACCAATAGGTAATCAAAATTTGGTGTTTGGCGTTATTATGCCACCGCCTGGTTTAAATGTAGAAGAGTCTAATCTAATGGCTCAAAAAGTGGAAGATCAAATTAGACCTTATTGGGAAGCTTATGGCAACCCCGAAAAAGAGGCTAACTTAGAGAAGGTTCCAACGGGCTTTATGCCAGATTCGCCAAAAGTAAGGCCTGCGCCAGTTAAACATTATTTTATTGTTGCCTTTCCTGGTATGTTATTTCATGGTGGCATTTGTGCTGATGAAACAAAAGTAGTAGATCAAGTAGCTTTATTTAATAATGCCACTTCCCAATTTATACTTCCAGGTGTTTATGGTTTTGCTTTTCAAGCCCCATTATTTAGAATTGGCGGAAATTCAGGAAATGCCATCAAACTTGATATTACAGGCACCGATCTAAATAAAGTAAACCCTTCTGCGCTTGCTATCATGGGTACTCTTGGACAAAAATACGGATTTATGTCTACACGCCCTGACCCAGGTAATTTTTATACCCCTACACCTGAATTACAAATGAAGCCGAATCATGATCAATTGTCACGCTTTGGTATGACGACATTTAATTTAGGCGAAATCATGCAATCATATAGTGACGGACTTTTTATCGGCGATTATGCAAAAGATGGGGAGTTGGTAGATTTAAAATTAATTTCCGCGACCTCAGTAGGCAACAAAGATGTTAGCTTTTTTAATAATATACAAACGGCCACCCCTACAGGTCAAATTGTTCCTTTATCAGCTTTGGGTGATGTGAATTGGGTAAGTGGACCCGAAAAAATCAAACGCGTGAACCGACTAAGAGCCGTTACCTTAGAATTTACGCCGCCGCCAAACTTACCTTTACAAGAGGCTATCGATAATTTAAAGATGGAGGTAGAAGGTTTGAAAAATGCTGGAGCAATAGCATCAGGTGTTCAAGTAGAAATTGCTGGTTCAGCTAGCAAATTAAGTGAAGTGAAAAATGCTTTGCTTGGTGACGGAACCATCAAAGGCCTAATAACAAGTGCCATGTTTTTGGCATTATTAGTAGTATACTTGTTAATGTGCGTATTGTTTCAAAGTTGGGTTTACCCATTGGTAATTATGTATACTGTGCCACTTGCTACATTTGGTGGTTTTTATGGTTTGTCTACTTTAAGTGCTTGGTCGATAGATGATAGATATATGCCGGTACAAAAGTTGGATATTTTGACGATATTGGGTTTTATTATTTTGGCGGGAGTCGTCGTAAACAACGCCATTTTAATTGTTGCACAAACATTAAATTTGATAAAAAATGACCCACATGCAAACCCGAAAGAGCTTATTTCAAAAGCCGTAGAAAGTCGTGTAAGACCCATTTTTATGAGCATGCTAACTTCTGTTGGAGGCATGTTGCCACTCGTGCTAAACCCAGGGGCTGGTTCAGAGCTATATCGAGGTTTGGGGGCTGTTGTAATCGGCGGTCTTTTGGTTTCGACCATTTTTACATTGGTTTTAGTACCCGTTATTTTAGGTATGGTTTTTGACTTAAAAGGCAAAATTTCTGTAAAGGCAATTGCTCAAATGGGTATTGTTTTTCTATTTTTTCAAAGCTGTGCAACGGTTGGCCCTGATTATAAAAAACCAGAAATTAATGTTACTGAGCAGTGGCAACAAAAACTACCACAAGAAACCAAAATTGTTCAAAGCGATGAGATACTTTGGTGGAAAATTTTTGAAGACCCTATTTTAAATGAAATAATGGAGGTTACTACACAGCAAAATTTTGATATTAAAATGGCTCAATCAAGGATTTTGCAAGCTAATTATATACATGGTATCGCCAAAGGTAATTTATGGCCAAGTATAGATTCTGATGCTTCATTTACAAAATCCCAAAATAGTGAAAACCTAAATAATGATTTTGCAAATGCTGGTTTTAAAGCAAAAAGTCACAATGCATATTCTATTGGCTTAAAAGCTACATGGGAACTTGATTTATTTGGAGGTGTTCGTCGCGATATTGAAGCTGAACAAGCAACATATGAAAAGACCTGGATACTAACCAACGGCGTTATTTTAGCCATGTTATCCGAAGCAGCAGAAGCTTATATTGAAATTCGTTATTTGATGTATAGCAAAAGCCTTTTAGAAGATACTGCCAGTTTATATCAAAAATCATTTGATTTAGTGCAATCAAAAAAAGACGCAGGCTTAGCGACAGATTTCGAACTGGCCCAAGCTAAATCGCTATTATCGCAAGCATTAATAGGGTTACCTGAAATTCAAAAAAACATAACAATTCAAAAAAATAAATTGCAAATTTTAATGGGCAAATCGCCTATGACAGAAAAAATAGAGGTGTTAGCCCCATTAAGTAAGCCTCTCGTTTTAAACGCAATTGATTTAGAAGCACCAGCAATAGTGTTAAGACGCCGACCAGATATATTGGCTGCAGAAAGACAAGTTGCTATTGAATCTGCAAAAATTGGTGTTTATAAATCTGATTTGTATCCGAAGTTTTTTTTCAATGGTACTTTTCATTTGAGCGCTTCGGATGTTTCCAATATTTTTAAATCTGGTAGCGAAACTTTTAGTATCGGCCCATCGATACAATGGAATATTTTTGCTGCAAAAAAAATACAAAACAAAGTAAAAGCTCAATCTGAAAAAATGGTGGAAGCAGAACTAAATTTTTATAAAACAGTTTACATAGCAATCTCAGAAGTTGAAAATGCAATTGCAACTTATCAAGCCGAGAAAAAGACTTATGAAAGAATCGAGACAAGTTTATTAGAGACTCAAAATGTTTTAAATAGCGCGGAAGCTCGATATAAAGAAGGCTTAATAACCTTGGAGCTTGTTTTGGATTCGCAAAAAGAACTCTCAAGACAAAAAAATGATTTGGCAAATTGTGGCGCTAGATTAAGCAAAAGTATTATTTATATGTACAAAGCACTTGGTGGCAGTTGGGTTTCAAACGAAGAAACCAAAAAATAAAGATGACAAGGTACCAGATCGTGCAGCGCCACGATTGAACAATCTGGCTACCAACTTAATAGCATGCTGAAAGTATTTAGATTCACCAAGTAGAGACGGGTTTGAAACCCGTCTCTACTGCGCCAATTGTAAAAAAAATAAAAATACACTGAGTAGATACATTTTTTCTTTTCTAATTTTCTCATCTCTGGGAACGCTGGCAGCGGAGTGTCAATTTTTAGAAAAATATTTAACCACAGAAGGCACTGAAAAGCACTGAAGATAAAACAAAAAGATTTATATTGTTGTTTGAAATTTATCTGTTTTTTCTTTTTCAGTGAATTACAGTGCCTTCAGTGGTTAATTCTTTTTTCTTAAGTTTTATTTTTTGGGTGGGTTTTCTTTGTTTTCGGTTATTTTTTTTATGGCTTCTTTAAAACCTGGTTCTTCTTTTACAAATTCAAACTCTTTTTCTTTTAAAATAGCATCCGGGTCATTATAACCCAATTTTGCGGCCTCTGTGAGAAGGTTGAGAGTTTCTGATTTATTTTTAGCTTGGGCATAAAAAAAAGAGGAAACACAAGCGACTCTAGGGTCCACTGGGTTGGCTAGATGGGCAACTTTAAAATATAAACCTTTTAGGTCTGGTGGGTTATTTTTATTTTCACTTATTTGTTTAAAAGAGCCTTTAATACTGTCGCTTAATGAGCCCAATGTGCCTTTGGCTAAATTGCCTAGGCGCGTATTTTCTTTGGCTAAATTTTTAAACTTTGAAAAAGTCTCCCAATAAGCTGGCGTATCGACAACACCTCTTACGGTTAATGCATTGGCATAAAAATCTTCTTCTGCCTTTTTATCCGCTTGATATTCTGAGTTATCATCCAACTTTTTTCGTAAAGCTTTAATTGAATCAACCTTATTCGAAGACTCAAAATTTCGAAGCAAATTATTAATTTCAGCCGAAGCATGAACCCATAATTTTTTTTCAATCATTTGTTCGGCTTTGGCTAAACGAGCTTTTATAATTTGCTCCGCTTGTGCCAACCCCTTACCTTCTAAAGTTTTTTGATATAAATAATCAAACATTTCAATTGCTTCAAAAACCAATTCTTTTGGTGGCCATTGGTGCTTGCCTTGAAAAATCTCAACCCAGAAAGCCGTCTTATTTTTTTCTAAAATGGGTGAACCTCGCAAATATTCAGGGTAATTAAAATCCTCATCGCCCACAATACCATAAATAAAAATATTTTTATCCTTAAAATCATCGGCAGGGTTAAAAAATGCAGCTGATGCAATAACCCCTCTAAATAAATCCGGTTCACTGGCGGCCATTCTCAGAGCTACTCTTGACCCCCCTGACATTCCAATGCTATAAATTCTTTTTGGGTCAATACTAAAACGCTTTTCAATTTCTGCTTTTATAGCCTTATAGGCCTTATTGATTGGTTCTGAAGGGCCATTCTTGGAATTATTCGAACCGACTACAATAAAACCAAATTTTTCTGCGGCTTCCATACATATTCCAACAGGGTCTGTCCCGCGCCCTGCTGGGCTAAAACCAATAATAATCGGCCATTTTTGGGTCGCATTATATTTTTTTGGCAAATACAAAGCATAACTTTCCGTTGCATCATCCAAACAGGTCACAGATTGAATTATTTTGCCTTTTTCAAGCTCTGGCGTTACAGCTTGTGCTTTTAATAAATAGTCAGAAAAAATAAAAAAACAAATGATGAAAAGCGCTCTGAGTCTCATGTTGAATTCCCTAATTTATTTTATTAATGAATTTCCTTTTTTTGGTTCACAAATTTTTACAGTTGTTACTTTCTTAGCAATTTTGTCTAATATAAACTAACATCAATTGCATATAAATGAGGAACTATAGTTGAGATATATAAAACTTCCTCATTCACCATAAAATTGATTGCAACATCTTCATCCAAATTAATCACTTGTAATAATTTATAAGTCTTCTTGTCGAAAATAAAAATATGGCCTTCGCTATCGCAAGAATAAATTCTATTTTGTGTAAGAACAGGTTTCGTGCGCATAAATCTTTCAAAACTCAAAGTTGGTTGTTCAATCAACACTTTACCATCCTGACTATCTATGGCATAAAAATCACCAGCATTCGCATATAATATACCATTTTCACAGACCATGCTATCCACACCATTTCCAGAAACTTGTTTCTGCCATTTGAGTGTATTAGAAGATAAATCATAAGCAAATAGGTCTTTATTGGCTGTTAAAGCATAAAGCACATTATTTTCATAAGCTAAGGCTGTAGCATAGGAACTAGGTAATCGAATCGTGCTTAAAACCGTAGTTAGTTTTTGATCTATCCCTAACAAATCTCCTTTAGAAGTAGCAAGCCACAAGAGTTTACCGCTATCAATAAGGGGTGCTGTCGCTTCACCGTGAGTCCAAGCAAGACTTGGGGTTGCAACGACTGTGCCTTCTGTTAGCTCTAATAAAACCGGGTAATCATTGCGGCGCGTAACGATTGCACCGTCTGGCCAATTTAATGCACCTAGTGGGTGTACCGTATTACTCTTCCACCCGCCATAAGATGTTTTTGAATGCGTTGGCCAATTGATAGGATAACTTACAACTGTACCTACCCATGTCATACCGATAATATAACGGTTATTTCTAATACTTGTCCAGGCAAGCATGGCACCGCCTGAACCAACGGTTTTATCGATCTCCCCTTTTTTCATATCAACATAATATATGTTGTTCATTGATGTGCCAATCAACAATCTATTTTCAAACATCGTAATAGGTGCAGTCACGGTTCCATTGGTTTTAATCTTCCAGATTAATTCAGGCACTTCACCTTTGCGTGCCGTTCGAAATTGAGGTTTTCGGCTAGCTAATATATCTCTAAAATTAATATGAAAATATAAGGGGTCTAGCTTTTTATCAACAACCGGCGCAGCTTTGTCTTGAGGTTTATCTTGAGCCATTGTAAATGACAATAAAACAACACTAAATAAACAAAATAAAAATGTTTTCATGTTACACTCTAATATTATATTTTTCTAGCACGACATCTCGCACTCTTGTTTCATAAGGGTCCCCAGTATACGACTTAATGCTTTCAAATCCATCATCATCTAGCCCTAAAACCTCCCAAAGGCCAGAATGATAAAAAGCAAAAGTTGGCCCATAATGAACAGCCCAAGCAACGGCCTCTGATCTAAACTTAAACCCACGAATCGTTCTTCCGTCAATTACTGTCTCAAACTCAGGTTTACCAGGTGTATACTGTTCTTTTTTACGGGCATCTCCCCTTTCATTGGACTTACCTGCTTCTTCAATTTCTTCTTTCATAAAACTCCCTCAATTAATATTCGCGTACTTCTAATTTGATTTTATCTACAGGGTGATCTTTAAATGACAATTGTTCTTTGGCTACGCTCAAATCTTCTATGCCGTACCGGCGCATAGCATTCATGCTTTGCAAACCTAATATTTTTCTTAAATTTTCAGTGCTAAGACCTGCATTCAGTAAAGATTGAATAAAAAATTCACGCGCACAATTCGTTGTGCGCCCCTTTCTTTCTAAGCGCGCTTTTTTCAGATAAATTTTTAAAATGTACCACCCACTTCTAGGGGTTAGCGGAGCGCGCTTATCTTGCTCTGCGTTTGAGTTTTTAGCAATACTTGTAAACAAATAGCCCTTTATATGCCAATCATTAATATATCGATTAATCAATGTTAAACAGTTATTTGGTACTTTAGAATAATACCCCGCACCAATCGCCTTTCTTAAATGCACTAAAAAACCATTTTCATATTTTTTAAAATCCTTTACATGAATATTGACAACCTCACCTATTTTCAACCCCAAGGAAAACATTAAAAAAAGCATTACATAATCTCGGCACCCTTCTTCCGATTTTAAATTAGGGAAAAGCAAAATTCTCTCAACTTCACTATGATCTAATGATTTCAAAACTTTTTTTTTGTCTGCTTCTACTTTTTCAGGCGGACGAATCTCATAAAAAGGGTTCTTGGATATCGCCTTCTTTTGAAAGGCCAAACGATATAAACCTTTTACAGCGGACAGCTTTCTTTCCATTGTTTTTATAGAAAATTCCTCAGCCAAAAAATCGCGATAAGAGGATGCAATATCCGCCCCTACCCCAAGCAAATCATTTACGCCACCATCAGCACACCAAACCTGAAATTGCTTCAAATCACGAATATAGGCTAGACGACTATTGGGTGAATCAAATGAATTAATATATTCTTTTAATATAGCATTAAATGGAATTGCTGTTGTCATGGTGCTTCTTTAGGCTCAACAGGCTGGGGCGTTACTTCTTTAACTGGTTCTGGGGGCAAACTTGGTGCTGTCGACTTTTCTCTTAATTTATTGAGGCTTTCGTTGATTTCAATTAATGATTTTCGCAACCCATCTAAATCTTTTGTAGCCATTGTGTTGCTTTTCTTTTCATTTAAAAGCTCATCTAAAACATTTTTGAATTTTAATTCTAAAATTTGAATTTGTATACGCAACTCATCTTTGTCATCTTTAATATTGTTTTTTTCTTTGGAAATTAATTCTAATTGCTTTTCTAGGTTTTTGATATTTTGGGTATAAAAGGAAGCAAGCAGTTGTTTTTCGCTTTCAATTTTATTTCGACTATTTTCATCGATGGCTTTTTTTTCCTTTTCATGTTCTTGTTGAAGCGCCAATAATTTATCCGTATTTTTCTTAAGCTCGTTGCGTGCCTGTTCTTCTTTTTCAAAAGTTTTATTCAATAAAGTTTCTTTTTCATTTTTCAAATCATCAATGCGTTGATCTTGGTTGTTATAAAAACGATACCCCACCAATAATACAAAAAAGAATAACACCCCCACAAATAGTAAGCTAATCTTAAAAATGCCCTTTAAGGATTTCTCCCTTTCTGATTGAACTTGTTTTACTGACTCCAAAATTTTGTCATAATGAATGTTTTCGTTTTCTTGAGATAAAACAATAATTTCTTTCATACGCTCTTGAAAAGCAGCCATCAAATTATTTTCTCTTTTTTGGGCTAACTCCATTAATTGATTTTCGTTTGCTCTTACTTCTCCAATTAATTTTTGCTGACTATCAAATATTCGCATTTTGAGTTTTAGGTCTTCACTTCTCATGCGCTCTTCGGATAACTCAATCTTTAATGTCTCTAATTGGTTTTTTAGATTGACGACTAAGTCAGTTGTTGCTGAGGGCTTTTCTGCAATCTGCTCACTCTCTTCCTCTTCTTCAGGAATCACATTAGCAGGAGAAGCAAGCAGAGAGGTAACATCGGAAGAGCTGATGTTTTTTAGCTTTAAGGCTTTTGAGATATCGTATCGTTTTTGCCCATCTGCATCATCAATGGTGAATAATATTTCTTTTTCTATCCAACTGTAAAAGGTTCTATCTCGAATATTAAAAAGTCTCATGACTTCTTGTTTTGTCAAATAAGCGAGTTCATTCATGGGAATTATCTTAAAATAAGGCTTGTGCAAATGCAAAAAAGGAGCATGCATAGGGTATGCAGTGGAATTATCATTTTTATAACTGTTTGTCAAGGAAGACTTTAAGCTAATTTATTTTCTGCATTGCACATTTTTTTGGATTACTTTTGGGGTGATATTTTATCTTGAAAAATGGTTTTTTTGTGCATTAGTGCATGCATAAAATGGATCTGCGTGCAGTGCATGCAAGCGGCACAATAGATTTGCAGAAAAAGCGCAATATGCATGCTTTGCTTGTGCATTAAGTCATAAACATTTGAAATATAATGGTTTGCATGTGCAGTGCATTTTACTGTCTATGTGCATGCATGCACATTTTTAAGGCAATTTGAAAAAGAAGAACGATAAAAATCAGTCGAACGAAAGGGGGATAGAAGAAGAGTCTACAAAAGCCAATGAAGAATCAGAAAATAACGCAAATGACTTGGGAGAAGCCGTGCAATTACATAAGTTTGAAGCTTGTTTTTAAAAATAGCAAGCAATCTGTGAATTTATGCGATTCAAAATCAAAAATTTTGATTCACCGCCAAAAATTTGAAGAAAAAATATAATATATTTAAGAAAAATATTTATATCACTATTTTATCGTAACTCTTTGTAATGCAAACAGTTATTTATAAAATATAAATGATACAAGCACTGTTGTTTTCAATTAGAAAATTGTTTCCTGTGAAACAAATATTTTGTTTTCATTCTGTAAATATATAGGTAATACATACCTACTATAACTACTAAACAACTACTAATAGTAGGAGAAGGCAAAAAATGGCACAATTTCAAGGGTTTAGGTAAAAGAAGGGGAAAGATGAATCGCATTTTGGTGGAAAAAGGTTCGCACTTTTAGAAAAAATAAATCGCTCTTTGTTTAAATTTGATCGCAGTACCAGAATACAACAAGAAGTCATAAGCATTTGTAAATAAAATATTTACGAATATATTATCTTTAAAAGGTTTAAAAAAGGTCGCAGCAATGGAGGCAAAAATATCGCGTAGTGGTAAAAAGAAGATCGCAAAAAAGTTGAAAAATAGTTATTGAGTCATCGCTTTGTATAAAAAAGGTCGCAGGGGGTAGGCACAAAATAGGGTGTTCAGCAAAATTCGAATCACATTTGATTGGGGGTTAAAATTTTTGGAGATGTTATTGTCTCGTGTATATCTTTTATCCCTTAAGTCTTTGTTTTTAATAGGGTTATTGTGGGGGATCGTGACTAAGACCACTACAGGATGTGAACAATTTCTACCTTTAATCGACTAGCAAATTTGGTTAAATTTAGGCCGCGACCTTTTTTATACCTAGTGCCTATTTGATTTTCATATTTTACTCAGATTGGTTAAAATCACCGCTTTTTCAAATACCTTTACCTTATGGGAGTTTTTTATGCCTTTATCTTTCGATATGCCATTTGATTCGCTTTTAACCTACCAGGGACTAAACCCTTTGCCCGAAAATTTTGAGCAATTTTGGAACAATGGGTTAGCGGAAATGAGATCAATATCTCCAAATGTTTCTTTGGTTCCAGCGAATTTTAAGGCGCCTTTTGCAGATTGTTTTGACATGACTTTTACAGGTACGGGTGGTGCACGCGTCTATGCGAAATTATTAAAACCTAAAAATGCAAAGTCGAAACAACCTGCCGTGTTAAACTTTCATGGATACTCTGGTTGTTCTGGGGAATGGGTGAGTTATTTGCCGTATGTGGCAGCTGGTTTTGTTGTAGCGGCACTGGATTGTCGTGGGCAAGCAGGTAAATCTGAAGATGTTGGCGGGGTAGTAGGGGGGACGCTTCGTGGTCATATTGTGCGTGGCTTAAAAGGGCCTGCCGAAAATTTATATTATCGACATGTTTTTTTAGATACAGCTTTGCTTGCTAAAATTGTCATGGAAATGCCAGAAGTTGATGCGACGCGTGTAGGGGCGTATGGTGGTAGCCAAGGCGGGGGGCTAACCCTTGCTTGTGCTTCGCTCGTGCCAGAGATTAAACGCGCAGCCCCAACTTACCCTTTCTTGTGCGATTATCAAAGAGTTTGGAAGATGGACCAAGCCAAAGATGCTTATTGGGAACTGCAAGACTTTTTCAAAAAATTTGACCCTTTACACCAATCAGAAAAAGAGGTCTTCTACAAACTTGGTCACATTGATGTACAACACTTATGCCCTCGTATCAAAGGTGAAGTTTTGATGGGGGTGGGGTTAATGGATACCGTATGCCCACCTTCTACACAGTTTGCCGCATTTAACAAAATAAAATCCCAAAAATCGTATTTGATTTACCCTGATTTTGGTCATGAAAATTTGACAGGATTTTCGGATGCTGTATTCCAGTTTATGATGGGCTTATAAGTTTGTAGGTTTATTTTGGTGGGTCGGATTTTGAAATTCGGACCCACCAATTTGCTACCCAAAAGTGTAAAGTAATTTTTCCTCTTTCCTAAATAATATTTTATGTAATTAAAACCTAGCACTGCAACCAGTAAATCCCGTCTATTACATAGACCATCAGGGGCACCCACAAGGGATGCCCCTACAATAAAATTCATTTCAGACCATTTTTTAATTAGGTAACTCCAATGATGTCTTGTAGGGGCATTCGAAGCCTCGAACCGCCTTGTGGGCGCCCCAGAGATGACCAAAAACAGACGGGGTTTACTGGTTGCGGTACTAGGTAGCGGCGGTATCTCGCTAAAAATTTAATGGGTCATTATTTTGTAAAATAAATTTTGCTTGGCGGTATATTGTGTTTACGACAATAATCTTCGGCATCCACTTTCTGTTTAAAATTGATGTGTTCGCTAAAGCCTTCAATAAAATAAACCCCATCTTCTTGAAATTCTAATGCAGGAATAGGGGTACGGTTAAAAGATTCATAGCCAGTTGGCGACTTGCAAGCACTAGCAAGCTCTTTTACATGATCTTTTAGGTCATCGCCGGAATGCTTGATTAACCAACCATTTATTTGTAAAACAATTTTTTCTACATCCTGGTTGCGACAAATATTTTTCGCTTCATTTCCCCACATACCAAGATTGATTAAGTATTCCGTTAGCTCCTCTTTGGTTCGAGGAATTGGTCGTAAGGTTTTAGCAGGAATTTCTAAGGGCTTCTTCGCATCATATTTTTTAAGCGATTTTTCTAGATTTTGCTTTTGTATTAAATCTAGAGAGGCTTTTTTTCTAGCCAAGGATTTCACATAGACTTCTGGGTTTTTTATATCCTTATTGCCATGAATTTTGTTGTAGGCCGTAATTTCAATGGCTTGGGTTACATCCGTCATTTCAAATTCAGGCGAATTCATAATTTTTGTGGCGGTTTCTTTATCCAACCCTGAAAGAGCAATCATTTGCGTTAAAACGGGGTCAAATTCAAAAGAATCATCGTATTTCGGGGTTTCTGGGAATAAAGATAGCTGGATTTCTTTAATTTCTCGGGAGATTTTGAATAGAAAAAATGTCCGATCTAATTTTTTTTCACCAATTAGGGTGCTTTTTTGCCTTTCTTTTTTGCTGCAGCTTTCAATAACATGATATTTCATCAACTCTTGTATAGATTGATCCAAAATACGGTCATATTCCGCCACTTTTGATTTATTGGGGTCAAGTGGAATATCATCGATTAAGTTGGGAAGCGAAAGAAGAATTTCACCAGACTCATTCACTTGTCGGCTACAAAGCAATAAATAAAGCCCTAGAGAGGCAGGGTGTTTGAGTTTAAGGGTTAAATTTAGATCAATTTTACCACAGTATTGTCGCATGAAGTTATTGATGAAAAACTTATGAATTTGGGCAAAAGAGAGGTTTTTAGAACTTTCTTGATCTTCGCCAGAACTTGAGCTGGAAAAAATAAACTGCAAATTAGAGAAAAATGTAATATACCCTTCGGCAGTTTTGGTTACAAATTCACCGTCTTCTGTTTTGCGTTTAATCGCATTAGTAGAGACAATATTGGTCATTTGTAAACGACCAAGGGCATCTTTGATAATTTTAAGATTTTTGCCGTTGGGCGCTAAATGTAGAAATTCAGCTAGGCCTCTTAAAGTAAACCAAAAAGTACCGTTTTCTTGGCTTCCATATTTTTGCCAAAGATGAAACGCAAGGATCTGCAATTTGCGATCGACTAAACCATTGGCTAACCTCAAATTACCTGGGGCTAAAAACTTCAACTCCTGAAAGGTTTCGATTTGGCCTTTATTATCTCTGATTTCGCGGCGCCAAATTCTTTCTCTACGATCATCGCCTTTGAAAGAAACCAATGGAAAAATCATAACATTGGCTTCAAGGGCCATTTGAGAGGGAAGCTTTTCACTTGTTACGGCTTCAAACTCTGCAAACCTTCGATTAAAATCTTTTGTAGAAAGTATTTCGGATGGGAAGTTTTTCATGGGTTTTTAGAATCTATATTTAACAAACTAAATTTAAGTTGTGAGTTATCCTGATTTCGTTAAATAGGTCAAGAATTAAAACCGCAAAGATTTCATTGCCAATAAGATTTAAGTCTGAAGGAAAATATAAAATAGACCTTTGTAAGAATTCGTTTTGATACAAGGGAGGTGCCTCTACAGGTTTAATTCACCTGCTTTTCGATATCACCCCCCAAACCGAGGCAGGTCTGTTTACCCAAAGATTTAGTGAGAAAGTGTAAAGTATTATTTTCAAAAGCCCAACCAAGTAGAGACGGGTTTCAAACCCGTCTCTACTGCGCCAATTGTAAAAAAATTAAAAATACACTGAGTAGATATGTTTTGTGAAGCTATTTTAGGGGTGTGTTCGCCGTATGAATTCACCGAAGCCACATCATGAGGCGAACACGCCCTTACCAAAGTAGATAGCCTCAATTTTTCAAGCCAAAAACTTTGGCAAATAAGCCGTCATTTTGAGGGAATTTTCGACCTGTTTTTGGCCTTTATTTAAGCACATTAAAGCCTCATGATTTGAAGGATGCCTGTGATTGAATTGTGGGTGAATTTGACCGAATAAAAGTTGCTCTTTTCGTGCTGACGATTCATCGAGAAGCTCATGGGTTTATTGAGCGACTTCACTAAAATTAATTCGTTTGATCCCCTATTTTTTTAGTGAAATTTAGCTTCTCTTAATACCATTTTATCGAGTAAAAATGTATTAATTAATACATTTGTGGGTTGTTTTAATAGTTCCCTGACGACAATAAAAATTGATTCTTTGATGAAAAACTCCGCCGGTTACGACGAACTCCCATAGAAAAATTGCCGCGATCTTTTTTCAACCTCTGGCCTATCGCCTTAGTTTTAAAGGAAAGCCTAGGTGCGACCTTTTTTCAACCTAAGAACTTGAACAACTGGGTTTTCTAACCAAAAGCTTTAATGCAAATGACATTGCATTTTTTATTGTGCAGATTAATAAGGTTTTCGCATTTGAAGTGCATGCACGCTCTATGCATTTAATGCAAATACTTTGTTTTCAATAGCTTACGACTTTTGTGCATCATGCATGCATATCTTGATTTTGCATGCGTGCAAGCTTATTTGCCAATCTGCATTACACGCATGCAGTGCAAAAATAAATGCATGCAGTGCAATAAGTTTAAAAAAGGTCGCACCATAAAAACTCTAAAGTGCATGCAGCAAGACCGTGCAGCCAAGTGCAACAAACTCCAAAACACTAAAAATTTAATAAAACAAAAGCAGAAATACAATCAACCAAACATGCTGACTAAGCTACTCTTATCACTCCACTTGTCATGAAGCTGTTTAATAAAATTATCAAATAGAAAACAAAAAATAATTTCAAATGGAAAATAATTTTAGGTCAAGTAATCGCCTAAAAGGCGCCCATTATGGTGCCAGCAAAGGTTGTAATAGGGGCTTGTTCGCGCATATCTTCTAGCGCACCTTGGGCATCTTTTATTAGCTTTTGAATGTCCTTATATAGACTATCATCATTGATGAGTTTACCCAAAAAACCATCGCCATCTTTTACCTTAGTAAGTATCGAGTTTATGTTGGCAACACTAGCCTTTAAATTGTCGGCAAGCTCCTTGTCATTTAGTATCTTGGCAATCGCACCATCCCCCTCATTTATCTTGGTAGAAACAGACTTGATTTTTTCGGAAACATCCTTAATGTTTTTTATGATCTCACGAATGTCAGCGCGGTTATCCGCTAAAATATTACCGCCTTCAGCCATTAAATTCCCCGATGGTTTACCCTTCAGCATCACTCTTTTATCACCATATAAGTTTTCAATTGGCAAACCAGTTTTGTCACCAACATCAATGTAAACCGCCTTACCACCAAGCACGCTTTCATCTTTAATTTCAATAAAATAAGTAGCATAAATGTTGACTGGTTTTTCTAGTTCAACATCAACTAGAATTGCCCCAGTTTTATCAAGATTGATTTTGACAACCTTACCATATTTATGGCCTTGCACTTTAACCCCATGGTTTACTTCAAGGCCTGAAATGTTTTCAAATTGAATGGTTAATGTTTTGTCTTCTTTGCCAGAAAATAATTCTTTAACAGCGCCTTGATGACCACCAAGGATAATAGTTGCCCAAAGCATAATGCCAAAAGCTGCTATTACAAAAATACCTGCAATAAAATCTGAATTCTTATACATGATGCTTCCTTTTACCAACAAAGAAATGGTTTATCGTTCCATTTTTTGAGGTACGCCATTAATAAAATTGTGAACTCTTTCATCTGTCGATTCTTTGATTTCGGCAGGAGTTCCAAAAAAGATTATATTGCCTTTGTAAATCATTGCAATCTTATCTGCTACCGTAAAAGCACTATGCATATCGTGGGTAACCATGATTTGGGTTACTTTTAATTGTTCTTTCATTAAATTAACCATTTGATTAATATTTGCAGACATAATGGGGTCAAGCCCAGAGGTAGGCTCGTCATACAATAAAACTTGTGGGTTAGCAATAATAGCGCGCGCCATTCCAACGCGCTTTTTCATACCGCCTGAGATTTCGGAAGGGAGCTTGTAGATTGCTTTTTCGAGTTCAAGTAGCTCTAATTTTTCATCAATTTTAACCTTGATCTCTTTTTCAGATAATTTCGTATTTTCTCTTAACGGTAGAGCAATATTATCGTATACGGTTAACCAATTGATTAATGCAGCCGATTGAAACAGATACCCGATTTTTTTACGATATTCAGATATTTCATGGGCTTTCAATTTTTGTGTGATTTCTTGTCCATCAATAAAAATCTGCCCTTTGTCTGGTAGCAATAAGCGAACAATATGTTTCAGCGTGACGCTTTTGCCAGAACCGGAACCACCAATAATTACAATTGTTTCGCCTCTTTTTATATTTAAATTGATACCATTCAAAATGACATGGCTGCCAAAGGATTTATAAACATCTTTTAATACTACGATATCTTCTGCATCATTCATTGAATTTCTAAACACAACATATAAATTTTTTATTTATGGCAAAACCTCGCAAGTGAAACTATGAAACCAAGAAAGTGCTATTGTAACAACAGCACTTTCTTTACGAGCCTTAGCCTTTTGATGCTAGATCCATCATTTCGATAATTGGCAAGAATAAAGCAATAACAATCGAACCAATAGAAACAGCCATACCAATAATCATAATAGGTTCTAGCATACTCATTAAACTGCTAACCAGAGTATCTGTTTCATCTTCATAATTTTCAGCAATCTTTAAAAGCATTTTATCAAGCTCACCGGTTTCTTCCCCAACGGCAACCATGTCAGCAACGATTCTGTCAAAGACTTTACTCGTTCGTAAGGGGTCAGCAATTGATTCCCCCTCTCGAATACTATCGTAAACTTTACCAATATCTTCCACAATTACAGCATTGCGTGTCGCTAATTTAATGATGGTTAATGATTCTAAAATACTCACACCACTCGCGATCAATGTACCTAAGGTACGACAAAAAATAGCGATGCCTGATTTACGGCGAATCAACCCAAAAACAGGTATTCGATTTTTGATATTGTCAAAGAAATATTTACCTTGAGGGAAGCTATTAATACCAGCATATATGGCGAAAAGTATGCCTAAGCCGCCAAATAAATATAAGACCTGCCAGCTCATCATAAAATCGGCAGCACCCAAAACAATTTCAGTAAAATAAGGCAGTTTTTGGTTGTTCTTTTTAAACATATCTTTAAAGCTAGGAATGATAAAAATAATAATTAAAATTAAAATCAAAGAAGCAAAGAAGCAAACCAAAACTGGGTATGCTAAAGCCGCAAAAACCTTGTTTTTAAGTCGTGCTGATTTTTCGCGAAACTCAGCCAAGCGGTGAAAAATAATATCTAAAACACCACCGATCTCCCCAGCTTTTACCATGTTTACCACAAAGTTATCAAAAACTTTAGGGTGATCTTTCATGGCTTCCGACAAGCTTTTACCAGACGAAACATCTTCCGATAAACTTTCTAGACAATGTTTCATGTTACCTTTTGGTTGTTGCTCGGCTAGAATATTAAGTGATTTTACAATAGGTAACCCAGCATCAATCAAAGTGGCAAACTGACGCGTAAACATGGTTAATCGCTTAAAACCAACGCGGCCAGCCGCTCTGCGTTTGATTATTTTTGCACCTTTGGCACTTGCCCCAGCTTTATTCTTATCACCGGCTTCTGCTTTAGCGAGAACTTTTCTAGGAAACTGACCTTGCGAACGAATCTTTTTTATCGCATCATCTCGTGTATTGGCTTCAATTTCTCCAGTTACACTTTTACCTGATTTATCAAGAGCTTCAAATGTAAATAAGGGCATAACCACTTCCTTTAAATGTTTTAAATTTCAGCCGTATATTTAATAACTTCTTCGATTGTTGTGATACCAGCAAAAATTTTTTCGATACCGCTTTGACGAAGAGTTTTCATGCCTTCGCGTTTTGCAATTTCTGCAATTTCTTCTGTTGATGCATTTGTTGTAATTAATTCTTTTATTTTTGAAGAGACATTTAAAAACTCATAAATGGCAGTTCTTCCTTTATAGCCACCACGACATTTTTCACAACCTTTGCCATAAAAAAAGGATTGTTTCATAACTTCTTCAGGGTTTAAACCTAAAAGCATTAATTCTTCAATTGTTGGGGTATAAGGGGCGCGACAATCATTGCAAATAGTTTTGACCAGACGCTGTGAAACAACGGCTTGTAAAACGGCTGCAACTAAGAACGAAGGTACACCTTGGTCAACAAGTCGCGTTACGGCTGAAGGCGCATCGTTGGTGTGCAATGTGCTAAACACTAAGTGACCTGTTAATGCTGACTCAACAGCAATGTTAGCTGTTTCTTCATCTCTGATCTCACCAATTAAAATGGTATCAGGGTCTTGTCGTAGTATCGATCGCAAGGCCGAAGGAAAAGTCACACCTACTGCTTCATTAATTTGAACTTGTACAATTCCCTCAATTTCATATTCAACAGGGTCTTCACAAGTAATGATTTTTTCTTTGATATCATTGGCCTCAGAAAGAGCCGAGTATAAAGTCGTCGTTTTACCAGAACCCGTCGGGCCAGTCACAAGCACAATACCATGCGGTAAACCGATATATTCGCGAATTTTTTTCGCTTCTTCTTGGTTCAAACCAACGGAATCAAGATCAAGGTTCACCTGGCTTTTATCTAAAATACGCATTACCGTGCTTTCGCCAAACATGGTTGGCAAGGTACTAACACGCAGGTCGATATGTTTACCGCCTAGCGTAAGCTCGATGCGTCCATCTTGTGGAATACGATTTTCATCAATTCGTAAATTCGCCATAACTTTAATACGGGCTGTCAAATCATTACCTAAATGTCTAGGCGGTGAATCCATTTCGTATAAAACACCATCAATTCGATATCGAATTCTAAACAATGTATCAAATGGCTCGAAATGAATATCCGATCCTTTTTCTTTAATCGCCTGCATTAAAATTTTATTTACAAGTTTAATAACGGGCATGGCGTTAGGGTCTAAAACAGCATTGTTTAGATCTTCACCACTCGTTTCTGCAATACGCGCTTGCTCGTCTTTTTCACGAAGAGCATCAACCATGTTTTGAATGGATTCCCCTTCGCCGTAATACTTATTAATTGCAAATTCAATGGCCTCTTTATCGGCTTCTAATGCTTTAATGGTAACATTTAGCATGAAGCGCAAAGAATCGAGGATGTGCATTTGACTAGGGTTTACCATCGCAACCGTTAGTTTGGTACCATCAAATGCGAGAGGAAAAACTAAAGACATTTCAGCAAATTCGCGAGGGACCAAACTGACTAGTTCAGGTGTTATTTCGTAATCATTTAAATCTACTTTTTCCGATTCACTTTGAGACTTTAGTGCAAAATCAATAGTTTCTTTGGTAACAAATTTTAATGCGACCAAAGCATCACCCAAAGCTTTACCGCTTTTCTTCTGCAAAGCAAGCGCTTCTTGCAACTGCTTTTCAGTGATAATACTGGTGTCAATCATGATTTCACCAAGTTTTTTTGCCATATCGTTCTACCTGCTCAAAGCTTATTTATTAAAAATGGTTTTGCCTTTTTTGAGTTCCTTGTTCTTAAGCAGAATTTGCTCTTCTTCCCATTCTAGCATGCGTTTTTCAAGAGTGTTATGATCTTGAGCTTTGCTAAGGGTTGCTTCACGCGTAATTGTGCCAAGTGTAAAAAGTTCAAATAAGTGATCGTCTAAAAGGCGCATGCCTAGATTCTTACTGGTTTCGATAACGGAATTAATTCTAAAGGCTTTATTTTCACGAATCAAGTTTTGTACCGCACTGGTGTTTTTCATAATATCAAAAGCCGCAACGCGCCCCGCACCTGAACTATGAGGTAATAGCGTTTGTGAAATTACCCCCACCAAAGTGGTAGCTAGCTGTGTACGCACTTGTTCTTGTTGATTAGAAGGGAAGGCATCCACTACACGGTTAATCGTTTCAGCTGCACCAATCGTGTGCAATGTTCCAAATACCAAGTGCCCTGTTTCGGCAGCGGTAATGGCCGCTGAAATCGTTTCTAAATCTCGCATTTCTCCCACAAGAATAATATCAGGGTCCTGACGCAAGACACGCTTTAATGCTTCTGAGAAAGATGTTACATCTGGCCCAATTTCTCTATGATTCACAATGCAGTTTTTATGTTGATGAATAAATTCAACCGGGTCTTCTACCGTTACAATATGGTCATGACGCGTTTCGTTAATATGGTCTACCATAGCCGCTAATGTCGTTGATTTACCAGAACCTGTTGGGCCTGTTACCAGAACCAAACCTCTTGGTACATGGCAGAATTCCTTGAACACTTCTGGTAGATTTAACTCCTCCATGGTTTTGATACGCGATGGAATAAGCCGCAGAACGATTGCGATATTGCCCCTTTGCTTAAATACGCTTACACGAAAGCGACACATATCCCCAAATGAAAAACCAAAGTCGGTACCGCCAAGCTGGTCAAGCTCCACTTGATGATGTTCGCTCGTAATGCTTTTCATCATGGAAAGGGTATCTTCGCCCGTTAATGGTACTTTGCCTAATTTTCTTAACATGCCGTCGACACGAATAGAGGCAGGTCGGCCTACAGTTAAGTGTAAGTCTGAGCCTTTAAATTTGACAACTGCATCTAGTAATTGATTGATTTGAATGGATGTACTCAAGGTTTACTCCGATATTCTCGCAAAAGTTAAAATTTCTTCAATTGTCGAAACTCCTCGCATAGCTTTTGCCATGCCGTCATCAAAAAGCGATGTCATCCCATCTTGCAAAGCTTGCTGTCTTAATTTAACAGTAGAAGCGCCTGCAAAAGTCAATTTTCGTAAGGCGTTGGTCATTACCATTAATTCATGAATACCCATACGACCCTTCATGCCGGTTCTATTGCAATGGTTACACCCTTTACCACTTTTCCAAGTTGCTTTTGATAATATCGAAGGGTTAATACCAAGGCCTAACAAAACTTCTGGTGCAGGCGTAATCTCCTGTGAACATTCTTTGCAAACTTTACGAACTAAGCGTTGCCCTAAAACAGCCGTTAGTGCCGAAGCAACTAAAAATTTCTCTAACCCTAAATCGACTAATCGCGTAATTGCCGAAGGTGCATCATTGGTGTGAATGGTGCTAAAAACTAAGTGCCCCGTTAATGACGCACGCACCGCAATACTTGCCGTTTCTAAATCTCGAATTTCGCCAATCAAAATAACATTTGGCGCTTGGCGCAACATCGCTCGCACAATCTTTTCAAATGTCAAACCAACAGCTCTATTCACATTACATTGATTTACACCGTATAAATTATACTCCACCGGTTCTTCCGCAGTAATAATCTTAACATTTGGCTTATTCAAATGCTGCAAAGCGGCATATAGCGTCGTTGTTTTACCACAACCTGTTGGCCCGCATAACATAATCACACCATTAGGGCGATACAATAAGCTTGTAAATTGCTTCTCCACGACTTCTGAAAAACCCAATTGGTCTAAACGAACATTGGCATTCTCTGGGTCCAAGATACGCATTACGATTGATTCGCCACGGTACGCCGGTAATGCCGAAACACGCAAATCTAGATATTTACCTGGCTCATTTGGTATCGCATGTTTTATTCTACCATCTTGGGTTTTACGCCTTTCTGCAATATTCATTTTTGACATGATTTTAATTCTTGCAATCACCGAACCTTGTAGACTCTTGCTAGGGTTTTCAGGGTGCTCGACTAAAATACCATCCACACGATAACGAATTCTTAATATTTTTTCAAATGGCTCAATATGAATATCTGATGCGCCCATATTATGGGCATTATTAATAATCGTATCAACAAACTTAATAACACCTTTACTGTTCTCATCTCCTAATTCTTCTTCTTCCTCTTGGCGAATTTCCAATTTGCCCATGTCTAACAGGGTTTGTGATACAGCATTACCAATTGAAGTGGAATCATGATCAAAAAAATTGACATAAGCTCGTTTTATTGACCTAGGAGAGGCCATAACATATTTAACGGGCATGTTGTTTAAATAGAAATTAATGGCATCTGTATGCGTAATATCACCAGGCTCACTGGTGGCGATTGTTAGTAAGCCATCCACAAAACTAATAGGAAAAACTTCAAACTCTATTGCCTTTTCGTCAGGTAATATATTGCGTGCTTGTTCTGAGGGTATTACTTTATCAAGATTAACATACTGAAAAAAACCCTTTTCAGCAATTAATTGATAGACGGTTTCTTCTGTAGCGTATTCGCGAATCGCTACGATTTCACCTAACTTCTTATCTGGGAAAAACTTTTTAGCTCGAATTACTTCCTTAAGCTGCAATTCAGAAATAACTTTCTCTTCGACAAGTAAGTCACCGAGTTTCTTGCCGATATCCATAAATCCAGATTCCTTACTATTTGTAAATGTGTTCGCTCTATACATAGTTGTAGCTCGGGCGATTCTAAGAAGTAAAACATATATTGCAATTTTTTAATACCTTGCAATTTAAGAACAATTTAAAGGCGATTTCGTTTGATTTTTGCATTTTATAAAATATAAAATATAACTTACAAATTCATATTTTCTATTTGTAAACAATCTAAGCTTTGGAGTTATCTATGAAGGAGAAGGGAAGTTCTTTCAATAAATTGCTAATCCTAATCATTTTAGGCATGGCAGCATTTTTTTACTACGACAAATACATTAAAGTCGAAAAAACGACCGATAAATTGCCAAAACAAGAACCACCTATAAACGATGATGTCATTGTTAAAGATTCTGACTACACCAATTTTCTAGAAAAAGGCGACTTCAAAGGGGTGGTGAATACTCTCTCCGCTAAAAAAATATTGACACCAACAGAAAAACTGCATCTTGGAATTGCCTACAAAGAAACTAAAAACCTTTCTAAGGCCGATACAATTCTCGAAGAATTATTCACTGATAAAAGTGCTTCAATTGATAATCGTGCTAATGCCAGAGTCATTCAAACCTTAATTCATTTTGATAGCGATATAAAAAAATCAATGGAAATATTTAATTCCTTAATTATGGAGCTTGACGCACAAAATCTACCTGTAATCGAATTAGAATTAGGTGATAAATTATGGGAAAAATTTGGCTCAAAAATCAATACCTATTGGTACGAAATGTATTTTGCTTATGGTTTAGCCTATAATGCCCTGCAAGAAGAAAACCCGCGTTTTGCTGAAGTAGAAGCGCGCCTTCAAAAATTGAGCCATTACATTTATTTTACCAATTCAGATATCAAAAATATGAAAAGTTATGTTATACAATCAGGGGATAGAATCATAACAATCGCAAAACAACATGATGTAAATAAAGAGTTAATTGAACTAACAAACGGTTTGACTGCATCTTCCATTATTAGAGAAGGTAATAAAATCAAAATCGTAAATGGGGTCGGTTCTGTAAGAGTAAATAAAAAGAAATATACCTTGTTATTATTCTTAAATGGTATATTTGTCAAACGCTATAAAATTGGTTTAGGTAAGGAAAATCGAACGCCAGAAGGTATCTTTAAAATCAATGCTAGTGGTAAAATCATTCGCCCGCCTTGGTATAACAAAGCTACTGGCCAAGAGCTAGAATATACAGACGGTGGTACTAACGGCAACCCTCTCGGTACCCATTGGATACCTTTTAGTGATGGCAGCGGAATCGGCATTCACGGTACTTGGGTGCCAAGCTCCATTGGTAAAGATGAATCAAATGGCTGTGTACGCATGTTGAACGAAGAGGTTAAAGAAGTTTACGCCTTTATGAGAGAAGGTAGTACGGTTGAAATTGAATAAATAAGTAGCGCTGTAATGAATTTTAAAAATATCCAAAACTGGCTCATATTATTCATTTTCATCAATTGCTATCCAAGTTTTTTGCTGGCACAAGAAGCCCCAACGATTTACTCTAAAACCGCTGAAATTTTAGAAAAACACTACTATGAGCCAAATCGATTTGCACCGCCTGTGTTTTGGAAGGCTTGCTTGGATCGTCTTCAGTTTTTAATACCAGCCTTGGTGGTGACCACCAAAGGCAAAGAAGCAGAAGTGTTTTACGAAAGCCAGTCCATTGGAACAGTAAAAATTTCTTTGGATTCTATTAAAGACACGCTATCGTCATACCAAAATTTATATCAGTTTTTAGAAACGAATCTATCGGAAACCAGCAAAGTTATTTTACTCGAAAGTTCTTTTGAAGTATTGCAGGAAGGCTTAAAAACACTAGACCCTCATACAAAATTGTACAATCTAGAGCAATCCGAAACATTTTTGCAGCGCAATCAAAACCAGCAAATTGGGGTTGGCTTTATACTGAATAAAAATAATGATAAAATTGTCATTCAATCGGTTTTAGAAAATAGCCCAGCTGAGGCGGCCGGTTTGGAAGAAGGCGATGCTTTAATGGAATTAAATGGAATCATTTTACCTGGCCCAAGCCTTAGAGAAATTCAAAAACAAATCGATCAGTCAGAAAATAAAATTAACATTACAGTAGAGAAAGCAAATACCCATAAAATCATTAAACTAAGTTTGACCAAAGAAGCGATAAATACTAAGGCCGTAGAAAGTTATCTTATCAATGGCGAAACGGGGTATTTTAAATTCCACCGTTTTTCAAGCGGGTGTTTTGATCAGTTTGTTAGTAATATTCAAAATATGCAAGCAGGTAAAGGTGTAGCATATTATTTGGAGAACGGCAAATGGAAAAAAGAAAATGGAACCGGAGAAAAATTAAAAATTCTAACTTATATTTTGGATTTTAGGGGTAACCCAGGCGGCCATTTAGAAGAAGCTGTTAATATTTGTGATTATTTTTTAAATAACGGTCAAAGCATTGTAACGGTAAAAACTTTAAAGGAACAAAGCGAAGTCTATAAAGATCAAAGTAAAGGCAATACCCAATGCCCGCTTATTATCTTGGTGGATGGAAAAAGCGCTTCTGCTTCAGAAATCGTAGCGGGTTGTTTACAAAAATATCGCAGAGCCCTAATTATTGGCAATAATACATTTGGTAAAGGCTCCGTGCAGCATGTTGAAGTTTTGCCAAATCTAAAAGGGTCTTTTGGTCAAAAAATAAACCCTATTATAAAAGTTTCTATTGCTGAATATTTTGTGGCGGATGCCGAACCAATTCAAAATCGCGGGGTTTTACCAAATATTGAATTAATTGCCGCAGATTTAACGCTCGGCAATATTAGACTAACTCCTTTAGAAATAAATCGTGAAATTGATTATCAAACTAAATTAATTTCCAAAGATAATTTGAAAAGACTAAATAATTTTAATTTTGATCAAATGGTTTATGTTGAGCAACAGGAACCCCTAAGAGGCAAACCAGATTTTGCCATTGAGTTGTGCGCTCGGTTGCTAAAAGGCGATGGGCCATTTGAAAATGAAGATTGGAAAAATACGGAGTTTTACTCCCTAAAAAAAGATTTGTACAGAACGATTAAATCCGAACAATCAAAAAACTTGATTGATCAGTTAACAAATATGGGTATACCTTGGGAGAGCGGTGGGGAGTATTCTTCCAATTTAAAAGCTGAACTTGAAGTTGTAAATTTAGATGAGACCATTAAAGCAGAAAACCCAAAATCATTTCGGCTAAAGGTTTCTATTAAAAATAAATCAAATATTCCCTCTTTTAGAGTCAAAGGCCAGATAAGTTTTGATTCGGTTCATTTGCCAGTGAAATATTTGTATTGGGGTAAAATCAAAGAACAAGAAATGCGAGAAGCCTATGTAGACATACCTCTTAAAACCGAAATTGCCGGAGGCACTTACCCTTTTAGAATTACGATTTCAGACGAAAACAGAGAGTTGTTTGTGATTCGTCGCAAATTAACGATTCCACTGCCTGAAAAATCTAATATTGCCCTTAGCTATAAGGTTGTCAACAAAGAAAAGAATGACAATTTTTATACTTTGTTATTAAAGATTCAAAACGATTCTGACCGCTCAAGTGAAAACAATGAAATGGTTTTAGAAAATTTGCGATCAGAGGTATTTTCATTGGTTGAAGTTTCGCCTTCGATTCATAGTGATATACCGATTGGCAAAAATGAAGGTGCTGAATCTATGGAGCTTTCCTATGAGATAAAAATCAAAGAGTCAGAGTTTCTTAAGAATAATTTGCCGTTTCGATTGAGCTTCCGTGATTTTAATTCACGCCAACATTTACAAGCAGAATTCAATTTAAGAAAGGCCAAAGACGAATGGTCACAACCCTTTAAAGAATTGCCGCTTAGTTATTTACCCGCCCCTAATTTGGGTTTAATTGTATTGGATGCCACAGGCGTTTTAAAAGTGACTTTACCGGGTAAAGGCCTTATAAAAACAATTTATGTTTGCAGAAACAACCAAAAGATATTTTATAAAAAGCTAGAAAGCGATTCCGAAAATGAAACAGAAATCATTCCCATCGAATTCCCCAAAACCGAACACCCCGTTTTATATTCTCTATTTGTAGAAACCCACAACCACACAACCCAAGAAAACATCATCAACATCCAAAACCCCTTGCCCGCCAAATAACAATAATAAAACCAATGTTAAAAATGAAATTTTTTGTCGCTAGTTGAAACACAACCCCAACAAAAAATCTAAATTCTTTAAAAATCAATGGTTGATAGGCGAAGATTATGCAAAAGAACACTGTCGCTAGCAAATCAGAACTACCACACTAATACCTCGTTTATGATAATCGCTAGTATTAAATAAGTCGGGGCAGGTATAAAAGTGTTGTCTATAAACGAGAAACTGAATAGAAGTCATTGTTTTTTTACACATTGACCCAATCATACATAAAGTCACAATAGAATATAACAAAATTTGTGTTGAAGAAAATGGTTGCTTAACTTATGATTATATAATAACATGGTGCTTAAATAAATGTAGAGCATTAAATGTTTTTTTAGAAAAGTGTTTGGGGTCATTTTAATACAAACAAAAAATGCCTAATTAGTGAATTTGGGGCTTCTAAAAACAGTGTTAATCACGCGACCTTATAATCATGAGTAAACCTAAATTAGAACAGACTATTAAAGATTATTTTGACCAGTATGGCGCAATTCTTGTGGGTATGCACCAAGATTTGCAGGGGCAGCAACTAATTATTGATCGCAAATTGGCAGAAGCTGAAAATCAAATCGTAGAATTGATTGACCAATTTGAGACCAGATCTTCAAATATAATATCAGAAGCAGAAAGTTTGAGCATCAAATTGCAAAATGACATTCTCAATCATAAAAAAATAACCGAATCTGCGCTAAATGAATACAAAACTATAAACGCAAAGCAACATAAAGAATTTGAGCAACGAAAATTCGAATTGCTTGAAATGCATCAGCAGGTGATAAACTATTTGCAAGAGATTAATCAAAAAACAGAAGATCATTTATTGAGAGAAGCAAAGTTTAACAAGCGTATGCGTCAAATAATAATTGGGTTCGCAGCAGTTGCTAGCATCGGTGTTCTTGTCACGGTATTCTTATGGTATCAGTAGAATCCCTTTACCAGCATTATTCGCAACGATTCGGTAAAGAAAACCCAGACGCCAAGCTTCTTGCTAAAAAATATTACGATCGTTGGGAGATGACTGCGCAGGCTGTTGCTTGTGGGGTAGCGGTGGTTACACTGATTAATAGTGACTCGGTTGATATCTCGGCGATTGATCCTCAGGTGAGCGAGGCATTCAGGCTTGCTTACCCTAGCATACCTCTTGAAAGCCTTGCTACAGCTAGCCCTGAACAATTGTCTGGTTATGTAAATGCTTGGAAAGGGAAATTGTTTGAGGTGCAAGTCCGTGACCAATTGAATGCCGGTGAAGAAGTGGGAGGCATTCAGTTAGACACAGATCAACAAGCAATATTGGCTGAAAGTGTTACTCAACCAGGTTGGGACTTGCAAATTCTTGATAGTAATAATTCTGTGGTTGAGGAAATTCAGCTCAAGGCTACTGAATCAATGACCTATGTGCGTGATGCGCTTGAGCGTTATCCAGAATACCATGTTCTCGCAACAAATGATGTTTCAAGCAATGTGGGTTTATTAGCTGGTTTGAGTACGGCAGGTATTTCGGAAGAAGATCTTCAGCACGCCATAGAGACTTCTGTTTCAGAAATTGTTAATGACGATGTTTGGGACATTCTTTTCCCAGGTTTGCCATTTTTGTTAATCGCTACACGACAAGGTATAGCAATTTTTTCAAACGAAAAAGCATGGTCAGAAGCACTTGCTTCGATAGTTGCTGAAAGCGCCAAATCCGCAATCGCAATAAGCGGTGCTTATGTTGCAAGTGAGATTGCAACGGAAGCCACGGGCGATTTTGTTGCAGATGTAGTTGGTGATTTTCTAGCTGACTTATTTCTTGGTGCAATACTTCCTTTCGGGGCTGGGTTTCTAATACGGCGAATTTTTGGTGGTGGCAATAAGCCCAAGAAAGTAAAAGAGAGAAAAGAAATACCTGTGCTGAATGAAAAAATTATTAGTGAGTGGGTTATGCCGCGTGCTTTGTTAGTTCAGCGATCTGTTGCTAAATATTACTTAGCCCCTCCTCATTCTCGTGCACCAGTTTCCTGAAAATTAGCTTTTTTTAGCAAAAATTGCGGCCTACCCTTCCCAAGAACTTTATGTTGAAAAAACATAGAACCCTACCAGTGGGGTTTATGTTTAATTTGTACATACAGAGCATTTTAATTTATCATTATTTTTGCACCGGCAACTTAATACCTATTTTATAAAATTGCACATATTCATCTTCTGGCTCGTACTTAAAATGCTCATCTTTAAAATCTTGGCGACTAACAAATTGACTTGAATAAATCACTAAACAATCAATCACTTTATTTTTTTCAACACCTAAAAAGTCATAGACCTTGGTTAACCTTGCGTAACCACTGACTTGCCTGATATCTTCGGTGCTGACATGTTCATTTTTATATCTCGGTTTATATTTAGCATCAACAACCATTTTGAATTGCCCATCATTCGAGTTAATAATGAAATCAGGTTCTGTATAATTAAATGTTTTATGATAGGTAACTTCATTGTGTTGGGTAAATCTCTCTTTTAATTTTGAAAAAACATACAACTCAAAAAGTTTACTCATATCGATCCAAAAGGGCGGGGTGTTGATTTTGCTGGCATTTGTTGTTGAGATATTGTAGCCGTATTTTTTTAATATCAGTTTCGCAAGTTTTAAGGCAATGGCGTATTCTTTGTAAAGATGATTACTGCGGATTATTTTTAATTCCTCGACATTTACTTCTGAATCTACATTTTCAAACGCGGGTTGAATGTAACTGATTTGGTTGTTTATTTTGGATGTATCTAAGCCTTTTAGGTTGTTCATGGCCGCGACGGCGAACGCTAAGGCTTTTTTTAGAATTTTATTTTCAAGGCTATTGATGCCAAATTCTGAGTATTGGCAATAATTAAAAAGCATTTTGTTATTGAAATGATTTTTTTTAATTGTTTCGTTGATAAGAATTTTGCCTTTGACGCGCCCATTTAAATTCTTGGTTATTTGATAGTATGATTTCTTTAGACCCTTTTGAACGATCTTTTTTAAAATGTTAATGTATTGAACCAATAATAAAGGTGTTAGCAAGTCTTGCTTTTGTTCGATACTGATGGAAGGTTTTTCAAAATCTATTTCGCAAAGCTGGTCTAAATGATTGAAATTTTCAGGTTCGCGCAAAATATCAAAAAGCATTTGAATATAATTTATTTCGTTTTGTTCATCGTTTTGTTTTGGCTCAATATAAATGGCTAAATCGTTTTCAACTACCCAATCAATGCCTACAAAATAGGATGTTTCAAAGTGATAAGTATCATTTTCCTTGTAGGTAATTTTAAAGCAATTGATTTTATTTTCGCCACGCTGAATAGATTTTAGGTAAGATTTCTTATTTAAAATAGCAGAATATTTTTCAATATTTTCAATTGATTTTGGCTCTGTAAAACCAAATTGTTCCGATAATTTAATCATCAGCTATAGCCCGTTTATAATTGCTTCTGCACTTTGTTTTAGAATACCATCTTTCACATATTCTTTTAATATCGGCTTGATCTCATATTTTATTCTCAATTCAAAATCAATCTCATTTTTAATAAAATAACTGTGCCCTAACCAAACATCTTCAGGTCTAAATTCTTCTGATAAATGTTCTGATTTTTCTAATGCGATATCAGTATTATTGACATAGTCATCAAAGTTTTTAATAAAAAGACTTGAAATTGTTTTAAATAACTCTATTTCAAATTTATCGTCATCTAAAATTTTAGGTAATACATCAATAAAAGCAAATCGCCTTCTAATGGCATAATCAATGTGCCCAACACTTCGATCAGAGGTGTTCATGGTCCCGATAATTAATAAATTGGGCGGAATAACAATGGTGTTACCTTCGTCGGTGGCATACATGCTTTCCACTTTCTCACCTCTGTATTCCAAAGCATAAATCAATTCACCCAAAACCGCCGGGAGGTTGGCGCGGTTGATTTCGTCGATGATTAATACATATGGTTTTTCTTTTATTTCAGATGAGTTTTCTTCAAATTTAAGTTTCATATCATCAATATATTTTTTGAATAATTGCAGAATTCCAAACCAGATATTTGGGCGATGTTTGCTTGTTTTTGAAAGTGTTTTGTTTTCAATTACTTGTTGTATGTTTGTATCTTCAGATAAATACATATTAACAATATCGGAATTAGGCACACCACCGTCCGGCGCATTTGAATTTGACTTAAAACGAATACTTTTATCGTCAATACAATGAATATAAACTCTATCCGTTATTTTTATATTGTCTTTATTGTCAATTTCATCAGATAAAAAATTTTTGAAGTTGTCTAAAGTTTTTTTTACCCAAGCTTCTTTTGCAAACTTATTAGTTGTTTCATTCGAAGCTGCCCAGTTCTTGTAAGCATCGCTAGCAAACTGAGCCAGAATTTTATTTTCAGTTACATATTCAATAAAGTTTTCTTTGCTCTTCGCTACAACCCCCCTTACAAAATCTTCATATGAATAGGCTGGGTGAAACTGAATTAACTTAAACTGTTCAGTGCTCTCAAGCAATTTCTTTTGTTCTTTTTTATTTGCCGTAATTTTATTAAAAATAATTTGCTCTGCCAAATCTTTGGCAGTATAAGTTTTACCCGTACCAGGTGGCCCTTGCAAAATGATTTGCTTCTTTTGTTTCAGAATTTTTAGTTCTTCAGTTTCAGCAGTTGTTACCATTTGATTTCCTTGTTGTTGGACTTCTTTAAAATGTTCATTTAAAGATTTGTATAAATTGTCAATACAAACTCTGCTGTCTGTACTTTTTGTTTTGGCTAGTGAAGTTCTATGACCATAGGTATTGCCGCGACCTCGATAATATTCAAAAACTAATGGTAAAAAATATTTTCTACTTACTTCTTTGCCTTTGTGCTTAATCATTTCTTGAACAAGAAAAATAATATCATGCCAATGATTAATGTTTGGGAATAAACGAGAATATTTATCATCAAATAGTTTCTGAAGAAAACCATCGTTATTATCATTAGCTATTTTTAAAAATAATTCTTTAAAATTGTTGTTTTGTTCAGTTGCCAATTCAATGGGGATCATAGTGTCGATAATTTTATCTTTTAATTCAAACACAAATTTATCGTTATCTTTTTTAACCCAAATGTGTTTTTCTGGATCAAGCCAAAAAACATTATCTTCAAAATACTGCGTAATCGCTGACGGTTCGTTTACAGACTTTTGATGTAAAATGCTTTTATGTAAAATGTTTTTATAAAATAATTTCGCTGTCGTATATGTTTTCCCTTTATAGCTATAATCTGCTTCAACGACTTTTATGCCATCCTCCTTCTCTTTTTCGTTTGTAACATCTCTTTCTATAATTTCTAAATCGTTGAAGAATTCAACACATTTTAATAATTCAGATTTAACCATCGTAAATCAAGCTCGCTTTAAAACTCTACTATTATTCAAAAGTTTAACTGGTACCTCTAGCTTTTTGATTGTATGATGGTAGTTCAAAATAGATAGAAAGACAATATTAACGAACGAGATCAGTCATAAAACACATATAGTTTTCTATTAGAAATTAATAGGCCGTCAATCTAGGATGGAATAAAAATAAGTGACGAGTCGCCCCCTGGCTTTCAATGTGCCAGATATTTAACTTTTAAAAGATATAAATAAAGACAATAAAATCGAAAACAGCCCAAATAATTGATTTTATGCAGCATTTTATTTAACAATAGAAAACACTTTTTTCTAGAACATATAATGTTAAGGAAACTAATTTTTTTTAGCGCAAATAGTTGAAAATCAAAAAATTAATCTATTTAGCGTTTTGCTACATATTCTGATAGCGTTGAGTATTGGCTAGAGATTATTGTTGGTCGTTGAATTTTATCTATTCTGTGAACCAACTTGAATGTTTTAAAAATAGAGTTATTTTTTACTTATGATAAACTACTAACCGATACAAAATTGCTAAAAATTATAAAGGGTTTCAATGTCAATAAATGATAAGGAACAGAAATTTCTTGAAGAATTAGATAAAAAACTTTGGAATGCTGCTGATCGGCTTCGCTCCAATATTGATGCTGCAGAATATAAGCATGTGGTACTGGGGTTAATTTTTCTTAAGTATGTGAGTGATGCTTTTGATGAGCGCCGTGCCGAGCTAGAAAAGCAATTTCGTGATCCGAAACATGAATACTATCTTGGAGACGATCAAAAATTAATTCACAGTGAATTAGAAACCCGAGATTTTTATTTGGAAAAAAATGTGTTCTGGGTGCCGGCGCTAGCGCGTTGGAAAACCATTCAAGATAGTGCTACATTGGCCCCAGGTACAAAAATTGAAATTAAGAACGGCAAAACAACCAAATATGAATTTCGTTCGATTAATAAATTGATTGATGATGCCTTGGAGGCCATTGAAAAAGAAAATGTTAAATTGAAAAATGTATTGGATAAACGCTATGCCCAGCGAGGGGTAGATGCCACGATATTGATTGGCATTATTAATGATGTGGTGGGCAAAATTGAATGGAAGCATGGCAACTTGAATGCCAAAGATATTTTGGGGCATGTGTATGAATATTTCCTCGGCCAATTTGCCTTGGCAGAAGGTAAAAAGGGTGGCCAATATTACACGCCGAAATCCATCGTATCCTTGATCGTAGAAATGTTACAACCCTTTAAAGGGCGTGTTTATGACCCTGCGATGGGTTCTGGCGGTTTCTTTGTACAGAGCGAGCGTTTTATCGATGAACACAAAGGTAAGCTTGGTAATATTTCTGTTTACGGTCAAGAATCCAACCCGACTACTTGGCGTCTGGCTGCCATGAACATGGCGATTCGTGGTATTGATTTTAATTTTGGCAAGGGGCCAGCCAATACCTATAGTGATGATCAACACCCGGATTTACGCGCTGACTTTGTTATGGCTAATCCGCCTTTTAACATGAAAGAGTGGAAAGCAGGGGTAAAAGATGATGACGCGCGCTGGGCTTATGGTATTCCACCTGATGGCAATGCCAATTTCGCGTGGTTACAACATATGTTCTATCACCTCGCACCCAATGGTAGTCTGGGTTTGTTGCTGGCCAATGGCTCGATGAGTTCCAACACCAACAATGAAGGCGAGATTCGCAAAAAGTTATTAACCGAAGATCGCATCGAATGTATGGTGGCATTACCGGGGCAGTTATTTACCAATACGCAGATACCGGCTTGTATCTGGTTTCTTACCAAAAATAAAAAAGCCCGAGATACCGCTAGTGGTCGTAAATTGCGCGATCGTTCTGGTGAGGTCCTTTTTATTGATGCACGAAATCTTGGCTATATGAAAGACCGTGTCTTGCGCGATTTCAAATCAGAAGATATTCAAAAAATAGTTTCTACCTTTCATCAGTGGCAAGAAGGCAAGAAATATGAAAACCTCCCTGCTTTTTGCTATTCCGCAAAACTAGCTGAAATCGCTAAAAACGATTATGTTTTAACACCTGGTCGTTATGTGGGTGCTGCCGAACAAGAAGTAGATGGCGAACTTTTTGCAGATAAGATGCAACGCCTCACGGCGCAATTGAAAACTCAGTTTGAAAAAAGCACTGAGCTAGAAGAGCAGATTAAAAAGAATTTGGCGGGGTTGGGGTACGACTTATGAAGGCAGGAAAAATGGTAAAAGCCAAAACTGCAACCATTGGTTGCAGAAATCATTTGGGCCAAAAGCCTGCTGATTATGGCGCGCTTGCAGGCATGGGCGAAAAACGAGGTTATGTCCGATGAGTAAAATTCAGAGAAAGCCTATTCTGCAAAGCAGAATAAATCAAAAAGAATTTGGCGATGTTGGGGGAATAAGTGTTGAAAAAAAAATAACAGAACTTGTTGATTTTAATCCTACACGATTAGTTAAAAAGGGAAAGCTTGCACCATTTGTAGATATGGCAGCACTACCCACAAATGGTAAGTGTATAAGCGAAATTGGCGAACGTGAGTTTACTGGTAGTGGTTCGAAATTTAAAAATGGCGATACACTCTTTGCACGAATTACACCTTGTTTGGAAAATGGTAAGACAGCAAAAGTTTTTGGTTTGCCAGAAGGTGTGGCTGGGTGTGGTTCAACGGAATTTATAGTAATGGCTGCAAAAGAGCCTGAATTTGATGAGGAGTATGTATATTATTTTGCGCGTCTTCCTGAATTTCGGGCATTTGCCCAAGCTAGGATGGAAGGAACTTCAGGAAGGCAAAGAGTCTCGTGGCAGGCATTGACTGATTTCTCCTTTAATTTTCCTGATAAAAAAATTCGAAAAAAAGTAGGGAATATTTTAAAAGAATTAGACGATAAAATCGAACTCAACCGCCAAATCAACCAAACACTTGAACAAATGGCGCAAGCCATTTTCAAATCTTGGTTTGTAGATTTCGACCCTGTACGCGCAAAAATGGAAGGGCGTGATACAGGCCTGCCTGCCCATATCGCTGATTTGTTCCCAGTTGAGTTAGAAGAATCAGAGTTGGGTTTGAAACCGACTGGCTGGCATGTTGGTTCAATTGGAGATATTGCAAAAGCTAAGGGTGGGTATGCGTACAAAGGTGAGGCATTTATTAAAATTGGATATAGAGTTGTAAAAATTAAGAATATTGTTGGGGATGGTACAGTTGATATTTCCGACTGTGATTGTATTGACGATGAACTTGCTTCAAATACAAAGAGGTTTAAACTGGGCGATGGTGACTTGCTCATTGCAATGACTGGGGCAACAGTAGGTAAAGTTGGGCTTATTATTACTTCTGGCGATAATGTTTTTTTAAATCAGCGTGTTGCAAAGTTTGAATCTGATATTTTTGGAAAAAAGATATCTTGGTTCCTTTTTTGCACATTCAAACAGAAATCAGTTTTTGATCTTATTGTTGGTTCGGCACAGGGTAGCGCACAACCAAATATTAGTTCTACTCAAATTGAATCGACAAAAATTATTGTGCCACATTCAGATTGTATATCAAAATACTGTGAAATCGTTGATCCTTTATTTGAAAATTGGATGGCAAATTTAAATGAAAATATGAATCTATCCGTGGTTCGAGATTCTCTCCTTCCAAAACTTCTTTCTGGGAAAATTGAAGTAGAGAAAGATTAAATAAGGGGCAAGGTAATGCTAAAAAGAATGGAATCTATTAAAGCAATAGGCCTGCTAAACGATGCTAACGGTTCACCTTACGAACTAAAAAAAGCAGCATTGATATACGCTGATAACGGAAGGGGCAAATCTACTATAGCAGCAATCCTTCGTTCTTGCGCACAAAATGTCCCAGCACTTATAACAAATAGAAAAACGCTTGATAGTACTCTAAATCAATCTGTACGGCTTCAATTTGATAATGGCCATTTTGTAAGATTTGAAAATGGTGCTTGGTCTGAAGCTAGAGCAGAAATTTTGATTTTTGATGCGGATTTTGTTGAGCAAAATGTATATTCTGGAAGTCAAGTAACGCCTGGGCAGAGACAAAATTTATTACATTTTGCACTGGGTGTGGCTGCGGTTAATGCTCAAAGAGAATATGATCTTGCCTCCACAGCAGTAGCACAGGTAGCAACATCCATTCGTGAACTGGTGAGTCGCATTTCGGGGTTGCATTCAGGTAAAACTCTTTCGCAATTTCAGGCCATTCAGCGTGTTGATGACGCTGATAATAAAATCGCTGCTTTGCGATTGCAAATTAATGCTGTCGAAAATATCACGGCAATACGAAACAAAGCGATACCTAAAAAATTAGATTTACCGACTTTAGACTTAGCTTCTTTATTTTCCATTTTGAACAAGACCTTGGAGAATATTGATCTAGAAGCAGAAGAAAAAGTTAGATTGCATTTTCAGAAACATGGTGGTGGCAAAGTAGAGGGATGGGCAGAACAAGGCCAGCAATTCGAAACCAATAATGAGTGCCCATACTGTGGTCTTGCACTGGCTGGCCTTGACTTGGTAAAGTCATACCGAACTTATTTTAATAAAAGTTATAAGGAATTAACTGATCAAATAACTAATTTACCTCGTGGTATAGATCAGCGTTGCGGAGAACAGGTCATTGAAAGGATTTTAACTCAGGTGGCTTCAGCAAGGCAAGTAATTGCTAGTTGGATACAACATGTCCAGCTAACTGATTTTCAATTTGATGAAGGTAATTCTAGAAGCATAATGCTTGAATTAAGAACGCTACTTATGACTATCGCAAATAGAAAAGCAGCTAATCCAATCAGTGTTGTTGCAAGTGAAAGTGAAAGACAGCAGGCAGAAACATTATGGAACCTAAATTCCGTGATTGTAATGGTAATTTCTGTTGTTTTTTCGTTGGTGTCTGATTTTTAATATTACTTTTTTTATAAAAAACTAAAAAAAGAATTTTGTGATTTCTTTTTTTTGACGATTTTTTA
>Ga0209573_1001010_pt1 | contig 48470 bp, 36 predicted proteins | sample TNRBio252014_DNA_FD_185870 | JGI IMG/M metagenome (GOLD analysis project Ga0209573, IMG submission 185870) | Wastewater treatment Type I Accumulibacter community from EBPR Bioreactor in Madison, WI, USA - TNR Reactor_6/25/2014_ DNA (SPAdes)... | ecosystem: Engineered > Bioreactor > EBPR >... | reverse complement strand
CACGCTCAAGCGCGTCTTCAAAGAACTGTTGGTGGTTATAGCGGGGAGGTTCCACCTCTTCCCATTCCGAACAGAGAAGTTAAGCTCCCCTGCGCCGATGGTACTGCCTCAAGTAGGTGGGAGAGTAGGTCGCTGCCAACTCATAAGAAGGCTCAATCCGCATCAGGGTTGGGCCTTCGCCTTTTTACGTTATCTGTTCTCCGTTCTCTGTTCTCTGTTCTCTGTATAAGTATAATTAGCAAAGATAATGAACGGACAACTGACAACTGACAACTGACAACCGATAACTGACAACCTTTCCCCATGCCTTCTGCTAATAACCTATATCAGCGCATCGAATTACTTTGGTGGGCAATAACAATGCTGATAACGGGGGCTGTGTTGGCGCCGGTGATCATAGAGGTAAAATATTACCCGTTTTACCTGCTCAATGTATTGTTTATCATTGCCTTTCTTACCCTTACGCGATACCTTTTTTTACTGCATCTCACCTTTTTGGCCAGGCGGCAGCGATTGAAAGTGGCACTGGTTTTTCTAAGTATACCGTTCATTTTTTTTCTGGTGGAACAACTCAACGGCTTTCAGGATTTTCTTGACACAGAGGGCGCTATCGTACTGGTGGAGTCTCTACCCGCTGAATCGCAGACAGGCATGGCATTTTACATACAAAACCAGATGCTGTTATTTGGCGTAGGAAGCATTATCAGCGCGGTATTATTTCCCATAAGGCTTGTAGTATCCGTGTGGCGGAACTACAACAAAGGAACCGTTTAAAGCCGGATATTATCTTCGGGGCGTGTCAGTTTCGCTGGTATCTTCGATATCATAGACCTGGTCGGTCTCTTTTTGTTCCATTTCTACTTTTTCCATCCTATCCATGAAGTCTACCGAATGATCCCAGAGGTCTTCAAAGACGGGCCAGACCTTTTTGGCGCCTTTGACAAACTGACCGGGGAATTCGATGAGGTATTCGTAGGTCATTGATTCGGTCTTCGTATTCTCGTCAATGATATGCGAGCGGTCGGAGAAGAGTATCAGCGTGCTGTATATCAAAGTGAGAATGCTGCCCATGACGAGCCCGCCTGCTACCTGGTTGATGATATTGATGTTGGCTGTTTCGAGTCCTTTTTCCGCCACATTGGCGGCGATGCGAATCAGCAGCATAGTTGCGACGAAAGTCAGCAAAAGGCCTGCGATAAACATGAGCGGGCTTTGGCTATTGGCTACAGATTCAAGGAAATCCGTCATAGCAGGGCCGAATTTGGCTGCTGCAACCACGCCGATCATGATGGATAATACCGTGAAGACCGTTTTGATTATACCCCGCGAAAAGCCGAGGTAAAAACCATATCCTGCCGCGATGAGAAATAAGATATCTACGATCATATTGTTATCAAATGTACCTTATTAGACGCAAAGCTTCTATAAAAAGAAACAATTAATCTACATTTTTCGATGAATGAGGGCTTAAAAAAGAAATAAGCGGGATTAAACACCTTACAACCCGCATTTAGCGTTAAAGCGGCGTAACCTCGATAGTGAGGATATTTGTATATTTGTAAAAAAACTGACATACCTATGAAGATGTTTTTGACTTTTGTGTGTACGGCGATTATAGCCGCCAATGTGGCTTCTGCTCAGACAACGGATATGCCTAAGGTATTCGTTATGGGCGAAAATGAAAAGGGCTACGAACAACTGACACAAACCTACGGCCAGTCGCTTTTGGAAGCTGCCGGCAACGATTTTGAAAAAGCATTCGGTACTTGGTTGGAAATGATGGTGGAGATGGATAACTACTCGAAAAAGATCAATTTTGACATAAAAGGCGTGAAGATTTGGATGCATGTTTTCTGGGGAGAAGACGGCAAGGTCAACCATATCGGTTACCTGCTCCGACCCGATTCAAGAAATATCAACACTTTGGAATTGAATGCCTTCTTCTCCAGTTTTATAGGCAGATACAAGTTTCCTATTACCAGCGAGAAAAAGTTTAGCCATTATACGGCTGCCAATTTTCCTACTTTGGGCGAACGCGCCGGACAGTAGTAACGACTATACGACTGTACGACTATAGGACTATACGACTGAAGGACGACTGTACGACAAAAAATCGTAAAGTCGTACAGTCGTACAGTCGTACAGTCGTACAGTCGTACAGTCGTACAGTCGTACAGTCGTACAGTCGTACAGTCATAAATATACAGGTGGGAGACGAATCGCATTTTTTTTTTAGTACAAAATCGTTTTCTTTGCGCAGGTTTTCAGGACTGGTTTAAAAGCAAAGAAAATGATCAAGATATTAGCCAACGACGGCATTAACGCAGATGGTAAAACGCTATTAGAGGAAGCGGGATACCAGGTGGATACAGATAAAATACCTCAGGACAACCTGATTAACGTATTACCCGATTACGATGTCATTATCGTGCGCAGTGCAACCCAGGTGCGCAAAGATTTGATAGATGCCTGTCCCAAATTGAAAGTTATAGCCAGGGGCGGCGTCGGGCTCGACAACATAGACTATGAATATGCTGAGAGCAAAGGCATAACTGTTTTTAACACTCCCGCTGCCTCATCGCAGGCCGTAGCCGAGCTGGTTTTTGCACATATCTTTTCGATGGCTCGTTTCCTGCACCAATCTAATAAAGAACTCAAGACCGGCAAAGATTTCAATAAACTCAAGAAGGCCTATTCTGACGGTGTGCAGTTGCGGGGCAGGACACTGGGGATCATCGGGTTTGGCCGCATCGGCCAGGAAGTGGCCAGGATAGGCGTGGGCCTTGGCCTCGAGGTATTGGCCACAGACATCCTGATCCAGGAAGCTGATATCGATTTTAAGGTATACAAAAGCAATGACGTGCGATTGTCGATACATTTCGAAAGCACAGACATAAATACAGTTATACAACAGAGTGACATATTGACTTTGCACGTGCCTTATTCCGGGGGGCGACCCATCATAGGAAAAGAAGAAATCGCCATGATGAAAACGGGATCTTATCTCATCAACACTGCCAGAGGAGGCGCCGTTGACGAAACTGTGCTGCTGGAAGCACTGGAAAGCGGAAAAATAGCTGGTGCAGGCCTCGATGTATTTGAAAACGAACCTACGCCAAAAAAAGAACTGCTGGAGCACCCCAAGGTGTCGGTCACGCCGCATATCGGCGCCTCGACTATAGAGGCGCAGAGCAATATCGGGTTGGAATTGGCAGACAGGATACTGGCCTATTTCGGCGACGATAAGTAGCTCAGCGTATCATTTTCATAAAAGTACCTACAAACCAATTTGAGTCAGCTTTAATGAGGGTATCAAGTGTGGCATCGGCTTTGTTGGAAAACAGGCGGATGTCGTGGATGACCTGTAAAAACTCTTTGCTGACGGCATCTTCGCCTTCTACGTTGGCAATTTCATCCAGCACTTTGAGCATGGGCTCCAATTCTTTTTTCTTTCGCTGGATGATGATTTTTTTCACTACTTCCCACATATCCTTTTCTGCCACAAAAAACTCTTTGCGTTCGCCGGGTTTGAGTTCTTTATACACAAGCCCCCAATCCATGAGCGCGCGCAGGTTCATATTGGCGTTACCTCGGGATATCTTCAGCTCTTCCATGATATCGTCGGCGCTCAGTGCATGAGGGGCAATGAGGAGCAGGGCGTGTATTTGCGCCATGGTGCGGTTAATGCCCCAACTGGTGCCCAATGCGCCCCAGGCTTGAATAAAGCGATCTTTACCTTCCTGAACGTCCATTTCTTTTCTGGTTAAGCGGTCTGACCGCTAGCTAAAAAAAGGCAAGCGAACCACCTCTGCCTGAAGTTTTTTGCCGCCGATAGCTATATAAATATCAGACCCAATTGCACTTTGTAGCATGGCCACATAGCCCATTCCGATGGGGATATCTAAAGAAGGTGATTGGGTGCCGGAAGTAACCACGCCTATTTCGTTTCCATTTTCGTCTTCGATGACATAGCCATGGCGGGGTACGCGGCGGTCTTTTACTACAAAGCCCACTAATTTGCGTTGCAGTCCTTCGGCCTTTTGTTTTTTAAGAAAATCGGAATTGATAAAATCCCCTTTTTGGAGTTTGGTAATCCAGGCCAATCCCGCCTCAAGGGGCGAGGTTGTGTCGTCAATATCATTGCCATAGAGGCAATAGCCCATTTCGAGGCGCAGGGTATCGCGGGCGCCGAGCCCTATGGGCTGGATTTGCAGGTGGGCGCCGGCTTCGAAGATGGCGTTCCAGAGTTGTACCGTATATTTAGCATCGGCATACAATTCGAAACCGCCGGCGCCGGTATAGCCGGTAGCCGAGATAATCACGTTATCAACGCCTGCAAAACGGCCTTTTACGAAAGTATAATAGTCTATATCGGCCAGATTGACATCGGTAAGCGATTGGAGGGCTTTGGCCGCATTAGGGCCCTGGATGGCCAGCAGACCGGTTTGATCAGAGATATTAATTAGCCGGGTATCGAACTTGTTGTGTTGGCTGATCCAGTTCCAGTCTTTTTCCATATTGGAGGCGTTGACGACGAGCATAAACGCTTGTTCGCCTTCGGCGCACATATCGTCAAAGAGGCGATAAACGAGCAGGTCGTCCACGATTCCTCCCGATTCATTGGGCAGGCAGGAATACTGAGCCTGGCCGGGTACCAGTTTGGAAGCGTCGTTGGAAGTTACCCACTGCACAAGATCGAGCGCTTGTTTGCCTTTGACAATAAACTCGCCCATATGGGATACGTCGAATACGCCTACATTTTTGCGTACGGCGTAGTGTTCTTCTTTAATGCCTGCATAAGAAATGGGCATATTGTAGCCGGCAAATTCGGCCATTTTTGCGCCGAGCGCGATGTGGGTTTCGGTTAGTGGCGTATCTTTCATGGTTGTTTTTTTTAGTGACAAGGTGACAGGGTGACAGGGTTTTATTACAAAAGGCGGATACTATTAATACTATCGCCTATTTGAATTTGGTGAACGATATCCATTCCTTCCGTTACGACGGCGAAGATCGTGTAATTGCCGTCGAGATGCGGAGTAGGAGAATGGGTGATAAAAAACTGGGTACCTTCGGTATGATTGCCTGCCGAGGCCATACCTACTTTACCCTGTTGGTTGTAATACAAGGGGGGTAATTCGGAGCGGATCGTATATTCGAGGCTACCGTAGCCGTCGCCGCGGGGGCAACCTCCCTGTATGACAAAATTGGGCACTACGCGGTGGAAATTTTTATTATTATAAAAACCTTCTTTTGCCAGTTTTACAAAATTGGCCACTGAACCGGGCGCCTCTTCGGGCAGCAGGAGCAGCTTGATTTTGCCTTTATCGGTCGTAATTTCCACTAGCTGTTGATTGCCGAGGGCGTTAATCACATCCCAATTGATAGGATGGTTGTAATCGGGTTTTTCGGGTTGGAAGCCGGTTTGGCCTTTCAAATAGGCGATTGTGCGGCTTAGCTCGTTATAAGTTTCGATATCGCGGGGCCGTTTGAGGGTGGCCAGGGCTTCGCTGAGAAATCCGAGCGAATCGCGGAGGATTGCTCGGTAGCCGCGTTCGGGTTGGCGCAGGGCGCCGGCGGCAACAGCGATGAGGCCGGCGTCGTGGGTATCAATCGCAGATTTGAAATAAGTAGCGAGGTCTTTAGTAATGCGGCGGGAATTGCTTCCGAAAAACTTGTCGAAATCGGGGCGGCTATTGATTGCTGCCAGGGCTTCGAGTCCGGCAGTTTTGGTAAAGGTGGACTTAGCGGCCATGCTTTCGCGGAAGATGAACCTATAATTCCAGCCTAGTTCGGCCAGGGCTTGCAGGGCGGCGCCTCTTTCAAAGGGAGTTTGGGCTTTCGTATAAAGTTGTCGAAATTCCTGGTTGACGGGGTCGAGGTAATTTTTGGAGATATATTTGACCGTGGCCTGGTAAAGGGCTAGCCTCACTGGGAAGGACAGGGTTGAATCTTTTGCCAACAGCCACAATTGGGGAGCGGCTTTGGCGTTTGCTTTTTCTACAAAAAACTGGCCGGCTCTTGATGCCACATGCGGGTTTGGCGAGCGGAGTGCTTTAAAAGCGGTGACTTTAGCCGTGTCGTATTCAAAATTGGTAATTGCCCGTAGGATATTGGTTTTCACGCGATAATCGTCGTCGAGCCTAAAGAGCGAGTCGAGGGCGCGATAGGCTTTTAGCTTTTTAGTTTTACCCAGGGCAATGACGAGCGCCATTTTGATATCCACATCTTTTTCTTCCAGGCAGGCGGGGATAAGTTTTTTTGCGCCGGCGCTATCGATAGTGATATTGGAAGCGCGCTGGAGGTAGTGAGCGGCTATCAGGCGGGCGCTATTGGGGTATTGGGCATCTGTAGCAAGTTGCACCATGCGCTGCGTGCCTTCCGGCTTGGTAATACTGCGAAGGGCATAGCGATAGATGCCCAATGCCTGGCCTTCGAGCAGGGCGGTATCGGCGGGGCGGTAAGTAGTGATACTGCTGAGGGGGATCAGGAAACTTTCGGGGGCGCATTTGCCGACGGCTTCGAGGATAGCCCGGTTGGATTCGGTATGCAGGCCGAGCGAGTCGCCTTTATCAAAAGCTTCGATGAGGGGTTTGGCGGCGGTTGAGGCGCCTGTTTGCCCCAATGCATATGCTGCTGCGGCTCGCACCTTGTCGATATCGTCGCCCAGGAGCGTGGCCAGGCGGTCGACGGCGGCGCTATCGCGGATAGAGGCGAAAGCCATTGCTGCCAGGTAGCGGTAGCTGGGGTTGTCGTGCGAAAAATAGGCAAAAAGGCTATCGGTGAGCTGCTGGTCTTGCCAGTTGTGGATACGCTGAAAGACGGGGTCTTTCGCGTCGATACGGATAGTAGTGATCACCTCTTTTTCCTGAGGAGGAATACAACCGTTTTGGGCCACAAGGGCCAGTATCAGCAGCGGCCAGATGAGTTTATTCATAATATAAGTTGATAAACTATTGATCTTCTTGTTGTTCGACATTTTCATCGCCGAAGATATCTTCCTGGAATTGTTCGCCGGCGCCAAACTCGTCTTCGAGAGGCATCGTGTTTTTCTTGTATTCGTTGCAGTTCATTTCGATTTCGAGGTCGCCGGGGGGGCGGTAAAAGCGGGCGGCGGAGTCGTAGTCGATATTTTTTTCGTTTTCGAGTCTTTTAACAAACTCGCGGAAAAAGGGTTTGGCCATATAGGCGCCCTGACCGTAGAGCAGGTTGCGGAAGCGGAACCAGCGGTCTTCGCCGCCCACCCAGGTGCCAACCACCAATTTAGGCGTTACGCCCATAAACCAGCCGTCGACATAATCGTTGGTGGTACCTGTTTTGCCGCCTACTTCGCTCTTAAGTCCGCCCATACCTGAGACGGCGTATTTGAGCATTTCCACCATCACATAATTGGGTTTGGGGTTCAGGGCGGTGCGTTCTTCGGGGAGGGATTGGTAAATAATACGGCCGTTTTTGTCTTCTACGCGAAGTATGGCGGTAGGTTTATTAAACACGCCGTTATTGGCAAAAGTGGTATACGCGCCGGCCATTTCGTATACCGTGAGGTCGGCGGCGCCCAGACAGATAGAGGGTTGATCGGGCACTACGAGGCGGCCATTGGCATAGCGGGCATTTTTGTCAATACCCATTTCGTTGATGAGGTCGCGCACGGGCACGGTGCTGCCCAGTTGTTTCATCAGGTGGGCGGAAACCGTATTTTTAGATTTGCTCAAGCCTTCTTTGAGCGTAATGAGGTTGCCGGTATAAATGCCGTCGGCATTATCGGGTTTCCATTCCTGGATGAGGTTAAACTGTCCGTCGCCGGGGCCGATGGTCACAGGCAGGTCGTACACCTGGTAGCAGGGCGAAAATCCCTGCATGGCGATGGCGGTGGCGTATACAAAAGGTTTGAAGGTAGAGCCTACCTGCCGGCGGGTCCGGATATGGTCGTATTGGAAATACTTGTGATTAATGCCGCCCACCCATACTTTGATATACCCGGTGGTGGGATCAACGGCAAGTATACCGGTTTGGAGGAACATGCGGTGGTACTTGATAGAATCGAGGGGCGTCATGGTGGTATCTTTTTCCATACGCGGGTTATCGTAGGTAAATACCTGCATTTTCACCTTGCGGTTGAAGGCTTTACGCGCTTCGGTCTGCAGTTCGTCCCATCGGGTTTGCAGAGTAGTAAAGTAAGGGCTATCGATCACCTCGCGGAAACGGACGGCCATACTGGAGGTAATCATTTTTCTGGATACCAGTTTGGACAAAAAGCCGGGGCTATCGTTTTCTTTGACCATATATTCCACTTCGTGGTCGTCTTCGCTGAAGTTTACATCGAATTCGCGGCTGATCTCGGCCAGGATGTTGCTCAGGTATTGGGCCCGGAGAGCCTGGTAGCGGTCGGATTCGCGCACCAGTCGGGACAGCGTTTGTTGGCGTACTTCGAGGCTGGTTTCGGTGGGCGAATCGCTTTGAAACTTCCAGGGGTCCATATTTCGCCAGACATTCCAGAAAGTTTTCTGTACGCGCTTCATATTTTTGATCATCTCCTCTTCGGCGATGCGTTGCATGTCGATATCGATGGTTGTATAGATGCGCAAGCCGTCGCGATAGATATTGTATTCTGATCCGTCGGATTTGCGGCATTCGGGGCGGCTGAGAATATTTTTGAGGTCTTTGCCCAGTTCCATGCGGAAATAAGGCGCCAGTCCGTCGATATGCGATTGGCGGGAGTAGTTAAGTCCCAGAGGAAGGTCTTTGAGCGATTCGTATTGTTCGCGGGAGAGGAACCCGTTTTTTTGCATTTGTTTAAGTACGACTGCGCGGCGTTGGAGTACGCGTTCGGGGCGTCGCAGGGGGTTATAGAGCGAGGGGTTTTTGAGCATGCCGATGAGCATGGCGGCTTCCTGTATATCCAGGGAATCCTGGGCTTTGTCGAAGTATATTTCGGAAGCGGCTTTAATGCCGTAGGCGCCATTGATAAACTCAAACTTATTGAGATACAGGGCAATAATTTCTTCTTTGGTATAGCGGCGTTCGAGGCGAACGGCGATAATCCATTCTTTGAGTTTCTGGACAATCCTTTTGGGGGTATTCGTAGCGCGTTTGCCGGTAAAAAGCAGCTTGGCGAGTTGTTGGGTAATGGTACTGGCGCCGCCTGAACTGCTGTTGCCCATCAAAAAAGTTTTTACAAAAACCCTGCCCAGTGCCTGAAAGTCGATGCCGCAGTGGTTGTAATAGCGCACGTCTTCGGTGGCAATAAGCGCTTTAACCAGTTGGGGAGAAAGCTCGTCGAAAGAGACGGGTACGCGGTTTTCGGTATAATAGCGGCCCAGTACCTCGCCGTTGGCGGAAAAGATCTGGGAAGCTTCTTCGCTGCGGGGGTTTTCGAGTTCTTTTACGGAGGGGAGGTTGGTAAACGACAGGCCGATAAACAGGATTAGGACAGCGCTGATTCCGCCCAGCACGAGTCGCCACATCCACTTCACATTATTGATGTGGTTGGGGTTGTCGCTGTTATTGATTAGTTGGTTGATGAATCTTCGTAGCATAGTTTTTTTGGTATGGTGAAAGCGGGGAAGTAAGGTCCGCATCAATCACGGCGTAAATATACTAAAACCGCATGGTCATAACTGTTGCAAGAGCCAGTGTTTTTCGGTGAGGGGTTCTTCTTGTTCGATTCCGCGGCGAATTTTTTCTTTTTCGAGCGGGTCGTTCAGGTTGGCGGTCATTATTCGCTGGGTCCATTTTGCGATATTGAGGTAATTGTGTTGGTGGTATCCGATCAATTTGTTGCGTCGCAGGTAGGTATACATATTTTTCAAATGGGCATCGAGCAGGTCGTATTCCTGGAGTTCGAAATAAATTTTGAGTTGCAGGGTACGGGCGGTGAGGTTGTGGATAACATCTTTGTAATCTGCTTTTTGAAGCAGCAGCATGGCTTCGCGGTAGTGTTGCTGGGCGTAGTGGAGCCTGGCTGCATTGAGACTGTATGTGGCGTCGCGATGCGCGGGGTCGAGTCTGTCGCGGTAGGAATGCACCAGCCAATCTGCCCAGGGCCAGTCTTTTAATCGAAGGGCAATGCCGGTAGCGTTGTTGTACGTAAAACGCGAGATGCGGCCACCTTCCAGCAGTAATTCGCTTTCCAGTCCTTTTTTATACAAATGGAGCGCTTCAGCCAGATAAACTTCGCGGTTGTCGTTGATTTGCCGGATGCAATAATTGATAGCCAGCAGGAACAGGTCGCGCATTTCATCGGGAGGGAATTGCTCGAAATGGGTTTGCAAGGCCTGGTGGAAATCGGCGAAGCGTTTTTCGTCGGGGGGCAGATACAGTGCCTGGTAGCATAGAAAATAGAGTGAGACAGCGGGAATATTGACGTACTGTGGTTGCCTGGCTTCAAGCAGTAGAGCTTCGAGCATGGGGATATGGTAGTCGGCCTGGAAAATAGCGCTATGGGCCATGGTAAAGCAGGCCTGGCGGAGCCTGGCCGACAAGGTGGCTATTTGCAGGTGGTTCTCCAGGATTTGCAGGTTGAGCGCCTGCGAGCGGCCGGCGGCGAGGCTTCGTTGGTATTGTTCGTTTTCGAGGGCATAGGCGCTGCGGTAGTAGGTTTCATTGCGCCAGGGGTGATTTTCAAGTAGTATGGCGGCCTGTCGCAGGGATTTGTTGCTGTGTTTGTGCAACTCGCGTTTGCGGTACGCCGCGGGTAGCAGGGGTAGCCCGGGTAGGGGAGTAGCGCGCCATTCTTCCTGGGCAAGCCATTCTTCCAGCAACTTAAGCAAGTAGCTCTGAACCAGCCTCAGCTTTTGGTCGGAAAAAGGTTCGCCGGGGTAGACGGCTTGGAATAATGCTTTTTTTTCTAGTTCCAATTTCAATACGTGCAGCCGCTCTTCGAGGTGGTCGAACAACCTGACCACATCTTCGCGCTGGTTGAAATAGGGGCTTTGCAGGAACAAACGCGCCTTGCGCCGGTCTTTTGGCGTCAATTGTATTACCAGCGTGTGTAGTAATTGGTTTTCTTTCAAATGATGATAGTTTGTATTCGTTATACAATTTTAATATATTTTTTTAATAAAAAGTTGATTTATAGAATTTTATAAAAAAAATAATGATAATAATATTCTACAAATTTAAAAAAATGTATTTGCCTCTTAATTGCATTGGTTGAATATTTGTAACATCAAAATAAAAAAATCAAAACCATGAATAAACTGCTACTGATAGCTCTCTTGCTAATTCCGCTCGGCGCCTGGAGCCAATGCGCCATTGTGGCCAATATAAATAACACAGGCTGCGACAACAATGCCACGCCAACCGACCCCAATGACGATGTCTTTACTTTTACGGTAACCGTAATGGGCAGCAATACGGGCCTGGGTTGGATTGCCAGTGTGGGCGGCACGGATATCGGCAGTGGTCTCTATGGCGCCCCGGTCGATTTTGGGCCGTTCCCCGTTAGCGGCGGGCCGGTTACAATCTTATTCAGAGACTCCGAAGAATCTTCATGTACTTACGAATTAGCGCAGGAGCCGGTGAGCGGGCCCCTGATTTTGTGCACCGATGTCAATACCCTCACCTGCATCCAGCCTGAATTAATACTCAATTGTACGGTATCGGGTGCGGCGCCTTTTTTGTATAAATGGTACGACCCATTAGATCAATTGTTTGCTACTACCTTGAATCCTACTGTTTCCATACCAGGGACCTATCTGTTAGAAGTAACCGATGTAAACGGTTGCGTATCGGGCGTATATGTGGATGTGCTGGAGGATACGGTTGTACCTCAAATTGTTGCGAATATCAATACGCCGCTGGGTTGTGCCGGCGAACCGGCGGTAGCGGCTGTAATATCTCCTGGCGGTCCCAATTACATGTATTTATGGAGTAACGGTGTGTCGGCGACGACCGTTCAATTACCAGCACCCGGTACATATTGCGTGACGGTCATTGATGTGAACAATGGGTGTGAGGCTACAGAATGTATTGTAATCACGCAGCCTCCTGTCATAGCCTTAGAAGTGCCGGGTGTTTACACCACCGATTGCCCCAACGAATCCGTAACTGTCGGCCCTGTTTCAGTGATCGGCGGCACATTGCCGTTTGCTTATTCCTGGACAAATTCTTTGGGGCAGGTTATATCAACTTCTCCTACTGCCACCGTGTTACCTGGCATCTATCTGCTTGCCGTGACGGATGCCGCCGGTTGCATGGTTTGGACGGAAGTAATCGTGGAAAGTACGTTGACGGCGGAAGCGGGGGCCGATATAGTCATGCTGGCCTGCCCCGGCGGCTCCATAACCCTTGACGCTTCAGGCTCTACTTCCGGGCCGGATATCGTGTACGAATGGACGGGGCCCGGAGGTTTGCTCGGCAACTCGCCGACCATCCAGGCGAGCGAGCCCGGCACTTATTTGTTGCGGGTATTCGACACCACGCAACCGGGTTGTGAAGTTACCGATATCGTGGTGGTACAGCCCAGCTCGCTTGAGGACTTGATTATCGTCACCATGTTTAGTTGTACGGATTATTCGCTGGGCGTTTCAAATGAGAATCATCCCCAATTAGTATCCTTCTGGACCTACCCCGACGGCCAGGTAGAAAATCAATACGTCATTCCCGCTAACCAAAGCGGATGGTACTATATTAATGTTTTTGACCCGGTCAGCGGCTGTAGCATTTCCGATTCGATTGAGTTGATCATAGACCCCTCCATATGCACCGAATTGTCGGGCAGGGTTTTCGAAGACCTCAACGCCAACTGTGCCGATGACTCGGAAGTTGGCCTCGAAAACTGGATGGTTAGGTTAGACAATGGTCAAAACGTGTATTACCGGGTGACGGACTCTACGGGTTATTACCATGCGGAGTTACCTATTGGCAACTACGAAATGACCGTACAGCCACCGTTGGCGCTGTGGGATTTTTGTCAGGACATTTACTCCATTGCTCTTTTACAACCGGGAGAAAGCCAGGTGCAAGACATCCCTGCCATCCCGGTTGAATCTTGCGCATCAATGACCGTCGATATCTCCACGCCTTTACTGAGGCGGTGTTTTACCAATTACTACTACGTCAACTACTGCAACGAAGGCACCGAGACAGCCCCTGATTCATACGTCGAAATCACCATAGACCCCTTCTTCTCTTATTTCTATTCGTCCATTCCGCTTGCCGGAATACAGGGTAATGTACTCCGCTTTGACCTGGGTGATGTAGCACCTGGTCAATGCGGGTCATTTACGTTGGTATTGTCGCTGAGTTGCAGCGCTGTATTAGGCCAAACGCATTGCGTGGAAGCCCACATCTACCCTGATGAATTGTGCGACGACCCCGAACCGCAGTGGTCGGGCGCCAGCCTGGAAGTCAATGCTACCTGTGCAGGTAACGAAGTGCAATTCAGGATCACTAATGTAGGCAGCGGTGACATGAGCTCCGCCAGCAATTTCATTGTCGTGGAAGACGGCGTGATGCTCATGAGCCTGCCCGATACGGTATTATTGGAAAGCGGCGAATTCTACGATTTGACATTCCCTGCCAATGGCGCCACCTACCGCGTAGAGGTTGAGCAGACCGCCTATCACCCCGGCGAATCGGCGCCGAGCGCCACTGTGGAGGGCTGCGGCACCAACCAGGTTGGCGTATTTAGCACCGGATTTGTCAACCAATTCTCCCTCGACGACGCCGATCCGTTTATCGATGTCGACTGCCGGGAAAACGTGGGTTCCTGGGATCCCAATGACAAGCAAGGCTACCCGGTTGGTTACGGCAGCGGGTTTTACGTGGAAGCCAATACCGATTTGGAATACCTGATCCGTTTCCAAAATACGGGCACCGACACGGCCTTCCGGGTCGTCATTCGCGATACCTTGTCGCCGTTTCTCGATCTGACGACGGTGCGGCCGGCGGTAGCCAGCCATGCCTACACCTGGGATTTCGAAGGCGAACGAACGCTGGTATTTACATTCGACCCGATTATATTGCCCGATAGTACTACGAATTTTGATGCATCGCAGGGTTTCATCCGTTTCCGCGTCGATCAGTTGCCCGACCTGCCCATTGGCACGCAAATCCAGAACAATGCCGGCATCTATTTTGATTTTAACGAACCGGTGATCACGAATACCACCATGCATCAGATCGGCGAAGATTTTGTAACGAGTACCGGCATGCCTGAATTGCCGCTACCTGTAGCTGTATTTCCCAATCCTGCCGGCGAGTATGTGTATTTCCAAATGGACGATGCAATATCCGGCGGCAGGCTGGAATGGTACGGCGTATCGGGGCAATTGTTGTGGGCGCGGTCATTTGAAGGCCGTCAGGTAAAGGTAGATTGCGGCAATATGTCGCCGGGTTTGTACCAATACCGGGTTAGCTCCGGCGGCCGGATTGGCCGGGGGAAGGTGGTGGTTAGGTGATTTGCTGATTTGCTGATGTGCTGATGTGCTGATAAAATACTTCGTCATTTTGACAAAACGATTTTACGGAAACTGCCGGGCAATTGGTTGTTTTTTAAAAAATAGATGCCGGGGGTAAAGCCGGACAGGTCTAGTGTAGCCTTAGGACCGGTCAAAGTCCATTCCTGGAGGGGTTGCCCGTAGATGTTGAGCAATGTGATTTGGGCGGGCATGGCGGCGGGTGAAATATCGACTGTTACGAAGCCTAAGCTGGGATTGGGATACAATTGCCAGGGAATGTGTTTCGGCTCACTGGTTGCAACCGTCTGATCCGTAAAAATATCTACAACGCTGGAAGGCACACCTTCGGCGCTGAGGCCGCCGGCAATATAGAGTTGATTGCCGGCGGTTGCGCTTCGTGCCCAATAACGTGGGGCAGAGAGAGTAGCGGTCGACCAGCCGAGGTTGGCGTCAAATACATCGATAGATTGGGTATTTATTTCGTTACCGAAAATAAAAGTATCGCCGGAAAAAAACAGCTTATTTCCCAGGGGAAGGGCTTGCAGCGGTATGCGTTCCTGAGAAATAGCGGAGCTTGTCCAGGCGCCGTTTTGGTATATATCCACTGTCGTAAAAAACTCCGTGCCGGTAGACAGGTTGCGATAGCCGCCGGCGAAAAAGGCTCTGTCGCCCAAGGTGGCTGCGATAGCGCCGGCGCGTTGTTGGGAGAGGTTCGACTGGCTCCAGGTATTGTTTTGGGTATTAAACACATCGGCTACCAGGGAAGCGTCGAGTTCCTGTCCGGGGTAATCGCCGCCGGCGAACAGCACGAGGCTGCCGACAGAGGCGGCGGCCAGGTTGGTTCGGGCCTCGACCAGCTCAGCGGTCGACCAGGCGCCGGTTTGGGTATCGTATATATCCACCGTATTAAATAAAAGAAAGCCGTTAAAACCTCCTGCAAAAAAGACCTTATTGCCTGCGGCAACTACTGCGCCTACTTCCCGGGCCTGCGACAGCGTGGCTGTTGACCAAAGATTGGTAGCTTCATCATAGATATCCACCAGGTTGCTATAACCTCCTGTAGAAGAGCGCCCGCCGGCGAGCAGCAGTTTGCCGTTGTGGGCTATGGCGGCCATATCGTGGCGTGCCTGTATCATCTGGTGGGTCGACCAGTTGCCGGAAGTAGCGTCATAGATATCGATGCGGTTGGTGGGGGCGTCATTAGTGCCGAGTCCGCCGCAAAAAAAGGCCTTATTACCCATTGATAAGGCATAAGGCAAAGCCCGGGCCTGGGAGAGCGTCGTCGTTGTCCACTCCAGCGATTGGCGGTTGTAAATATCCACGCGGTCGGTAGGAATCACCGAGGGGCCCGCCAGCGTTTTACCGCCGGCGAAGAGCACTTCGGCGCCCGCGGCGGCAACGCCGAGATCCCAGCGTGCCTGCGAAAGAGTAGCGGTAGTCCATTGGCCTATAGCCGGAAAAGAATAAAATGCCGGTAAAAAAAGTAGAAGTATACGTATCATGGGGTTTAGACAGTTGGATGGTTACAATTGCAGCGAATGGTCGGCGGGTGTGGGATGCAAGCCTCCGGCTTTCCAACGCCGGATAATTTGCTCGCAAGCGTCGTCGAGCATGTCGAATACCTTTTTGAAGCCGTTATCATCCCAGTATGGATCCGGCACATCCTGTATTTGGCTGGGGTAGGCCAATGGCAGTATCATGTGGATGCCGGCTTTGGGGGCCTCGTCTTGCTGTTGCAGGCGCAGGATATCGCGGTAGTTGGATTGGTCCATGGCCAGTACCAGATCGAAACGGTCGAGGTCGGCGGGTTTGATTTGCCGGGCGCGTTGGTCGGTGATATCGATGCCGTGTTGGCGGGCGACTGCGATAGAGCGTGGATCGGGTAGTTCGCCGACGTGCCAATAGCCCGTGCCTGCCGAGTCGACTTCCCAGTTGAGTGCGTGCGTTTTAGCTTTGGCTTTCATGATGCCCTCTGCCAGGGGGGATCGGCAGATATTGCCCAAACAGACCATCAGGATTTTCATAGTGCGAATATTGTGTTCAAGTAGGATTATAGAAAAACGTTTATAGAGGATAAACGAAGACTTCCCGCAAGATGTTGATTCATTTTTATCAAATTCTGTAAAATTACCTGTCGCTTACCTCTTTTTATCGCGTACTTGTCGTAAAAGTTTTATAATATGCGTATAAATTTGTAAACTTCGTGTGTTTGAATGGGCTGTCGTTGCGCATCAACACGCCTCTTATTTCACAATTAACCAAACTAAAATATGAGTATGTTAAATGATCTGAAGCGCCTGCTTTTCGGCGCGAAATCGGTGGTTAAATCAACAGCTGACAAAGCAGTAGAAGCCGGAAAAGAAGCCGGCGGTGAGCTGGTAGATAAATCGGGTGAAATCCTGGACAAGGCTTTGAATAAAATGGAAGAACTCGGCGGCGAGGTAATGGACAGAGTGGGGCCTGCTATTGAAACGGCCAAAGGCGCTGTTGACGACATCGTGGACGATATCTGGAAAGCCGCAGAAAAGCGCCCCACGGAAAACCCGGGCGCTATGTCGGCCACGCCTCCGCCCACCTCAAAGTTTGGCGAAGAAGGCGAACCCATTCTGGAAGCCGACCCCACCAGTTCAACACCACCTCCGGTTGAAGAACCCGACCTGAAGGGCAAAGTAGAGCAAATCGGCGCCAAAGTGATGGAGACTGCCGAAGAGCTGGGCAGCAAAGTCATGGAAAAAGCCAATGAGGTGAGCGGAAAAATCTTCGATTCGTCGGGCGATGTCAGCGAGCAAATCATGCATAAAGTAGAAGATATCGGCGGCAAAGTGATGGAAGCCGGGGGCGACTTGTGGGAAAAAGCCAAAAATTTTGGGGGTTCGGTGGTGGACAAAGCCAATGAAATGGTAGACAAAGCCAATGAAGCCGCTGCCAAAGAAGGCAACTTGGACGATACGCTGAAAAGAGCCCAGGAAATGGGCGATGAGATCGAGCAAAAAGCCAAAGGCGCCGGCGGCTTTGTGCACGACCCCATCGATACCAAAGACAGCCTGCTCGAAAATAAGGATAGCTTTTTTGAAAAAGCCCGCCGCTTTGCCGAAGGCGATTACCACGGCACCGGCAAACCGCAGGTGACAAAATCTACCGAACCTACCCCTCCTTCGCCTCCTAAAGAGGGCAAGTCGAAAGGCTTTGAAGACCTCGATGGCGACGGAAATGATATTGTGGACGACGCTATTGTGGAAGACCAATAGGATTTCGGAATTCGGATTTCGGAATTCGGATTTCGGATTGCGGATTGATCATGGAAAAATCCGCAATCCGCAATCCGAATTCCGAAATTGAAACATGGATATACACCACAACAGCGGCCAATGGCGCCGGCTTCGGAGTATGCCGGGGCCGGTTTACCGGATATTTTCGTTGCGCTACGACGAAATGGAAAACCCCCGCAACGGCCATAGTGAAACCATGATTGTACTCGAATCGCCCGATTCGGTAAATGTGGTGGCGGTGACTACGGCAGGGGAAGTATTGTTGGTGCGACAATACCGTTTCGGTACGGGAAGTTATACCCTCGAACTGCCGGGCGGCGTAGTTGACGCCGGCGAAGACCATGGCGCTGCGGCCCGGCGTGAATTGGAAGAAGAAACGGGGTATAGCGGCGATTCGTGGCATTACCTGGGGTTGGTGGCTTCCAACCCGGTTTTTATGAATAATTATATCCATCATTGGTATGTGGAAGGGGTGACTCTCGGTGCGCAGCAAAAGCTAGATCCCAGCGAGGCAGTAGAAGTGATAGCTATGCCGGTAGACGAAGTATATCGCCGCTGGTTGGCAGGCGAATTCGAGCATCCGCATACCGTGAATGCCTTATTGCGTTATTTTGCAATGGTAAAGTTAAGTTGATCTCTTATGGCTAAAAAAGCGACTTCGGATACAACAAATAGTAAGCCGGACGGCCCGCAGGCAGAAGCGTCCGAAGCGAAAGCGACCAGCCAAATCGAGCGATTATTCGAGCAGGGCAAGCTCAAAGAATCGCTGGATCGGTTTTCCTCATTCCTGGATTGTTTTGAAGAAATCGATTTTGAACTAGCGCGGGTAAAAAGCAGGTTGTCGGGGCTTGAAACCGACGAAAAAGCACAGCGCATCGGTCCCGAAGCGCTCATCATGCGCAATCAGATTAGTTTCGACTACCAAAAAACACTGGCGGACTTCAGGAAAAACGTCTTGGGGCAATATTTCGATCTTCGCGGCGAGGCGGATTTCCTCAACAGCATCAACGACCGCGACCAGGTGATGCACAAAATCCTCGACTTGCGTTTGCTGGCCAAACACTACCAAAGAGACGAAGCCTGGGGAAAAGTGGAGGGCAATTCCTCGATTATTTACCGGTTGTTTAACCCCGGAATGCGCCGGCATGCCATCGCTATGATGATAAAAATGCCGCATATCGATGAACATGCCAAGCAGGAAATCGAAATGCTCACCGACTTGCGCCATCGCAATGTGATCAAATTGCTCGATTCCGAAATTGACCGCTTTCCTTTTTTTGTCATTACCGAATTCGTATACGGCGACAACCTACCTAATGCGCTGCGAATCGTCGGACCCCGCTCCGTTTCTCAAACCATCGACTGGCTTTACCAACTGACGGATGCGCTCGACTATCTGCGCCACAAGCGCATTTTGCATACCAACGTGCGGCCTTCCAAAATTTATATCGACGACGAATGGCAGATCATGATCTCGCCTTTCGACCTCATCAAAATCACCGCTACCCGCAACCAGGGCAATAGAATTTCGAAATCGGAATACCCGGGGGAACGCACCTTCAACCGCTATCTCGACGTGTGCCAATACGGCAGTCCTGAATTATTCAGAGCAGATGGGGAGACTCTCGATCTCGATGCCATGTGCCTTTCCGATTTGTATTCTATCGGACTTATCGGCTACAAGATATTGACAGGAGAAGATCTCTTCAGCGGCAAAAAGCTATATGACATAATAGAAAACCGAAAGAAACTGGAATTTGATGAAAAAGCATTAGCCGCGAAGCTGGCGGTATTACCTGCACATCCCATTTCTGATATCATCAGGCAGTTGTTGCAGCCCGACCTCGAAGAGCGGAAAAAGGCTTTTCCCAATCTGCACGCCCTGCTTCGCAAGCTGACGCCGTTAACCCGTTCTTTTAACGAAGATGTGAGTCCCGTGCGGCAAAGTTACCGGCGCTGTCTGGCCAATAACCGGGAATTTGTGCGCGATTTCTACCAGGCGTTTTATCGCGTGCAATTGCCCAATGGCAAGACGTACGGCGATTTTTTCAGCGATACGGCCAGGAGACGTCAATCCTCGATGCTGCAGATGGCCATCGACCTATTGCTCGACCTGGATCAGCGAAGCGAACATTTTGTGGAATTGGTACACCCCAAAAACGCCAAGCACGGAGGGTTTAGCCCGCATGACTACGAACGTTTTTTGGATACGTTGATTGACACAATCCGGCTGAACGACCAACTCCATTGGAATGACGGACTGGAGCAAGGCTGGCGCGAGGTGCGTGAAAAGGCGATGAAGCTAATTGGGGATCTGCATGGGGGGAGGGGGTGATGTTTAATGTTGGATGTTTAATGTTGAATTTCAATAGCTTAAGCTCTTAATTTTCGAAATTTAGTAAATATGCACATGAGGCTTAATACTACTTTGTCACTTTAGACCAAGCATACTACATATTGCGCTCCTCCGGAGCTTTTGAAATCATTTTATTGCTAGTTCTACCAACATTTCGGCCCTCCGGGCCTCCTGAGATGCTCCAAAAGCCCCAGCGGGGCGTAAATATTGGTAGATAAATCATGCGCAACATGTATTTTAGCCCCAGCGGGGCGCAATGTGTACACGTGATTTATGGAAAATTCTAAAGTGACAAAGTAAAATTAAGGTGACGACATTAGGGTGAAAGTTCACCGTTCACCGTTTAATGTCCAGTCGTATTCAGCAAACGTTATCTTTGCCTGGGGTGAGATTTTAACGTCGGCATATTTATTTAAAAAAACAATCAGGTTGCCAAAATCGGCTTTATACCAATCGAAAATCTTTGAAATTCTCACGGTTTTTTCGCTCAGCTCGTTATTTGTAGAGCGGATAAACGAGCGGGTGCGCTCGTCGAGTTGGGATGGCAGATAGGCCTTGTCGTACAAAGGCGGGCAGGATTTGGCAGCGCAATTGAGGGCAAAATGGATGCGGGCATCTTTAAATTGGGGCCGGATGATTTCGTTTTCGATCTGATTGAGGGAATACAGCTCGCCGCCGATTTTGATACGCTTCACGTCCCAGGTTTTGCCGCCGTCGAGTTCCATAATGCTTTTCAGGGGGTAGTTATCGACTATCAGTTTGATTGTAAATACATTATACGCATTGATCCAAAACGCAAGTTGATCATTTTTGCTCCATTTGGAAGAGGGAGTCTGCTTAGAAAAAGAGTCGATAGCGCGTATAAGTGCGGCTGGATTCGCTTTGAGGGCTTTGTAGTTTACCTCGCCGGCTTTCGACACATGCTTGGCCAGCAGGGCGTTGTAGGCCTGGTAGTTGGGCTGGGAATAGGCAGCCACAGCAGCGTGGCACAACAAAGAAAAGAGTAGTAATTTCATAGGGCGCCAGATATATTTATGGAATTAATAACGTATACAATCGTAATTCAGTGTAAAAAAGCGTATCTTTGTGTTTTACTTCACACCTCAGACACGGCAAGTTGTAAGCCGGTGCAGTAATGAGATTTCTTCGCTGATGCAGAAAATGCAACGTCTACTCAGCCTCAAACATTACTAATTCATTAATGGATTTCAGACAATTAGAGTTAATCGACCCCATCCTTAGGGCATTATCAGCCGAAGGATACACCACCCCTACGCCTATTCAGCAACAAGCCATACCTGTTGTATTGGAAGGAAGAGACCTGTTGGGCTGCGCCCAGACGGGTACCGGTAAAACGGCCGCCTTTGCGGTGCCAATCCTGCAGATCCTGTATCAGCAGACACAGCGCAAACCCGGCATCAAAGCATTGATTTTGACGCCCACCAGGGAGTTGGCCATACAGATCGACGAGAGTTTTGCCGCTTACGGCAGACACACCGGCATAAAACACGCGGTGATTTTTGGCGGCGTATCGCAGCAACAGCAAACCAATGCCCTCCGCAGGGGGGTGGATGTGCTGGTGGCGACGCCCGGCAGATTGTTGGACTTGATGAACCAGGGCTACGTGAACCTGGCTCAACTGGAGATTTTCGTACTCGACGAAGCCGACCGCATGCTCGACATGGGTTTTATCCACGACGTAAAAAGGGTAATCGCCAAGTTGCCCGCAAGAAGGCAAACCTTGTTTTTCTCGGCCACCATGCCGCCGGAAATACAGAAGTTGTCTCAGATGCTGTTGACCAACCCCGTCAAAGTGGAGGTCACCCCGCCTTCCTCTACCGTTGATAAGATCGAGCAGAGCTTGTACCACACCAACAAGGCAGACAAGCAGTCGCTGCTGATACATTTGCTAAAAGAAAAAAACATCAAAACCGCCCTGGTTTTTACCCGCACCAAACACGGCGCGGATAAAGTAGTGCGCTTTTTGCACCGCGCCAATATTACTGCTGCGGCCATTCACGGCAACAAAAGCCAGAATGCCAGGCAGGGCGCCCTCAACGACTTCAAAAACGGCAGGCTCAAAGTGCTTGTCGCCACCGACATAGCCGCCCGCGGCATCGATATTGACGAGCTTACGCACGTGTTCAACTACGACCTGCCCAATGTGCCCGAGACTTACGTACACCGCATAGGCCGCACAGGCCGCGCCGGTAACCTGGGAACCGCCATCGCATTTTGCGACGTAGAAGAAAGAACCGAATTGCGGGATATCGAAAAGCTGATTGCCAAAAGAATCCCGGTGATCGAAGATCACCCTTACCCATCGGTGGCGGCTGTTGCCGTGGCGCCTCCGCCGCCCCAACGCGTGATGCCCCGCCAGCACAGCAGGTCGATGCAGCGGAGGAGGTATTAGGGGGACTTTACGACTATACGACTTTACGACTGTACGAATTACAGCTATACGACTTTGAACCAGGCCATATCAGGAGGTAACTTAACCGGTGCATGAAGCGGGGTGGTTACCTCCTGATTTTTTACGGACATAGCTAAGCATAATCCACCGCCATTTGCGCTGCGCGGGCCAGGATTTCGTCTACGGTGAGGGTTAGTTCATCACCCATACGAAGGTAATCGGGGTGGTCCATTGATTTTAGGACGGCGTAATATATGGGCTTGAAGCGGTCTTTTAGTTGGATCGCTTCGCCTTCCGGGCTGTTAAAAAGATCGAAGAACCATTGTTTTTCTCCTTTTGCCAGCATAAGGATAAGGTAGGTTGATGTATGCTCTGGTTCTTTGTCAAGAAACTCGGCATTTGTCAAAAAGGATAGGGCTTGGGTTTTTCTTTCGGGGAGTTGTTTAGCTGAAATGGGCAATAACGAGGGTTCCTGAGCTGTATTTCTAGATGTTGAGCTTATCTCATATTTATTGGGATGATTTTCTATTAACTTCTCATCACACCATTCCTCCAAAAATTGCACCAACCAGCGCACGCGTTTTTCGTCATTGCGGCGGCCATTTCGCATGAGAAACCAGATATTGAAAAAACGCTCTGCAATGATGTAGTAGTGGTTTTTTGTTTTGGTATAGACTTTGAGCACGATGCCGTTTTTTTCCAGGTTTTGCAGTTGTGCGGAGATGATTTTGCTTTCCAGCCGGGTTTGTTCGGCGATTTCTTTTACGCTTAGCGCATCCCAATTGAGGGCTATGGCCTCCACAATTGCTTGTTGCTGGTCGCTGAGGTCGTCCATGCGGTGTTTGTAGAGGGGAGTTACCCGGTCGAGTATGATCTCCAGGTCTTTAAAAGCGCTGCCGTCGTCGTCGTCGGCAAAAATTTCAAAAAGCAGCACTATGGTTCGGATTACGCCGCCGGTTATGCGGCGAAGCGCTTCTACTCTGCCAGGGAATTGCTCTACGATATGAGCTACGGTTTCTTTTTTGTAATGTTCCGAAAGGTTAAGCAGCAAGTCGCGGGTTTCCTTTTTGTCCAGTCCTTTGAGTTCTTCTACTCTGAAAAACTCGTAAAAAGGGTGGTCGTAACGGTAGAAAGATTCCAGCACTACTGCCGAAGCGGCAATAATGCGGATATCAGGAGAGGTCTGTAGTATTTTGCGCAGGCGGTGGGCTTCTTCGTCGCTGAGCTTGCGGGCCATTTCGCCAAAGTTGTCGATGAAAAGGATGATTTTTTTGCCTGTTCGGTTAAGTTCGGCAGATAGGTGTTCAAACAAGGCACGTTCATACGTATTGTCGTCTTCGGATTGCTTGGAGAGCTTTAAGCGTTCGGCTTGTTCGAAATTAAATTCCGGATTTCGTTGCTCCAGTAGCTCCATAATGCGCTCCCAGAGTTTGAACAAACGCCGGATGCCGTATTCCTCTTCGTTGAAAATTACCGGTATAAGCCAACTATTGAGGACCGGGTCGTTTTCTATTTCGTAGGCTATTCGCAGCAACAAGGTTGTTTTGCCCATGCCACGCCTGCCTTGAATCAGGTAATGCTGCTCCGGCACCTCCATTTTGGCTTCTTTGATGGCTGTGAACAGTTTATGGAACAGCTTCTGCCGCACCACAAAACTCTCAATTAGCTGAGTTTTGGTCTGATTTTGAGGATTGTAAATAGCAGCAATCCGGGTTTTATCTGTATTTGTTGTCATGGTAGCCGTTAGTTAAATGAATCAGGCATTTTTCTTCCACCACATTCGCAGTATAGGCTCAGCCTTTTTTTGCTAGTATACGATGACAAAATTAGCGTTGTTAAACTTTTGACAATATTTTTTTTGTCAAAAAGTAAAATAATCTAAAATCACATTTTCTCCCTACCTTACCACCAGAACCCAAGTCCTTTTTCCATGATCACCCCCGATACCGTGCGAGCCATAGCGTTGTCCTTGCCGGAGGCGAGCGAAGAGCCGCACCACGTGACTGTATGACGACTGTACGACTGTACGACTGTACGACTGTACGACTGTACGACTGTACGACTGTACGACTGTACGACTGTACGACTGTACGACTATTTATTGCAAGTTATTTATAATCAGCATCTTGAACCGATAACCGACAACCCACAACCGACAACCCACAACCCACAACCTACAACAAAACATGAAAAACCCGTTTATCATTCTCGTACTCTTGTTCATCGGCTGCCAACCCGCCGAGCCCGCCTATTTGTTGAAAACAGAAGATAGCGACGGTCGATGCGGCTATGTCGACGCGGCAGGCAAGCCCGTCATTCCGGTGGGCAAATATCAATTTTGTTTTACCGATACCTTGCGGCATTTCGCCGCCGTAATCAAACCCGAAGGCGGCTGCGTAGCTATCGACAAAACCGGCCAAGAACTTTACGAAATATACTGGTACGACAACGGCCCGGATTATTTTTCCGATGGACTATTTCGTATCAAAAAAGACGATAAAATCGGCTACGCTGACGAGCAGGGCAAAATTGTTATAGCGCCCCAATTTGCCTGCGCCGAGCCGTTTGAAAACGGCAAGGCCAGGGTAACCCTCAATTGCACCCTGGTTCCCGATGGCGAAATGAGCGTGATGGAGAGCAGCGAATGGTTTTATATTGATAAAAGCGGGAAAAAGATCAGCGACTAATGATGTGCAAGTTGGCAATGGTGTTGTTCCTGGCCCTATGCCTGTCCTGCGGAAGGGAAGCCGACCTGGCGCAGTTGCAACGGGAAGCCGAACGGCGGATTGCCGAATCAAATATTGCGGCTGACAAGCTGCTTGTTATGCCGCCCGATACGCTCGTAGCCCGGCTCGATCAGCTGGAACAGTATGAAAATGAACTGCTCGCATTGGATACCAGCCGGCTCAATGCCAACCAACGCAAGCTCTGGAAACAAACGCACAACTCTCTGCAGGGCGCCCTGAAAAAACTCCGCGAACACCGCGACGACCCCGTCGCCTATAACCTCGGCGGAATTGTCAAGCGCGTGTTGACCAATGATACTTTAACCGACGAGGCGCGTTGGAAGCTGATCGCCGAAAATTTGGAGCGGGCGTCGGCGTATTACCAAAATGCCCAAAATACGCTGAAACATCCCGCCCCACAGCGCTTGCGACTAGCCGTGCAAAAACAAATGCATACCCTGAGATTTCTCAACGGCGAATTGCGCGATTCGCTGCAAACCGCTACGTTACCCCCCAGCCAACGCCGGTATATTCTGAAATTGATACCACCCGCGCAGTCGGCGATTAAGGATTATATTGTTTTTTGTAATAATGTCTATTTTAGGTGACAAGGTGACAGGGTGACAGGGTGACAGGGTGACAGGGTGACAAGGTGACAGGGTGACAGGGTGACAGGGTGACGGCCACGTAGGGTGAACTTTTACCGTTCACCGCGTGCAGAATCGGGAAGGGCAATGGATTCAAAATTGCCATTATGCCATTTTTTCAGCCAATTAGTTTCATCGTCTTTTTCTACCGGTTCTTCGTTTTCTTCTGTCGGCATAATTATCGAGTGGGCGATATCTTTGCTAAAAAGGTAAATTGCCTCGTCTTGTCTGTACAACCAGCTATACGTATATAGCTGACCTGATTCACCTCCATACAATTGGGCTACAGGCACGAGGCGGTCATATTGTTTAAGTTTTTTATTAAAAAGCAGCAAAGACTCCATTCTAAACCAATTATCTCTGGTCAGGATTACGCAAGCTATCGTATGCGAGTCTAATGAAAATTGGTTAGCCGCAAAATATTCGCCGTTGCCTGTGAAGTTTAAGCGCGCCATTATTTCCGGACTTACATACTTGGCTAATACCGTATCCGGCAACGGCTTGATAAGCTTATTGTTTTCAAATTCCTGCTGCTCTGCATAAAATACAAGCGTATCCTTGGAATTCAATTCACTTGCGTAAAAATATTCTGATAATGGGTGCCCTTTCTCTGTGGTGGAAGATGGATTAATGCCGCAAGCGGTTAATAATCCTAATAAAGCGAGCAATGTAAAAAAACGCATGTATGGTTGTTTTATAACTGCAATATACAGACCGACAACCGATAACCCACAACCGACAACCGCCCTCTCCCTCTTTTTTTTCCATTTCCACAACTTTTTGCCCTGTTTGCGCCTTTACATGAAAAACCATCGATCATGCTGGAGGTAAACAACCTCACCAAGACATTTCCCAGTGGGGGCCGCGAGCTCACCGTTTTACACGAAGTGAGCTTTGCGCTTAATGCCGGCGACGCTTTCGCCATCGTGGGCCCTTCGGGCAGCGGCAAAACAACTTTGCTGGGTCTTTGCGCCGGACTCGACCGCGCCACATCAGGCAGTGTAACGATCAACGGCATCCGTCTCGATGAACTCAGTGAAGACCAACGTGCCGCCGTGCGCAACGAACACGTGGGTTTTGTTTTTCAAAATTTCCAGCTCATTCCTACGCTGACGGCCCTCGAAAATGTGATGGTGCCGCTCGAACTCCGCGGCGAACACGGCGCCCAGGCTCGCGCTACCGCCCTGTTGGAACGCGTAGGCCTTGCCGACCGCGCCGATCACTACCCGGTGCAGCTCTCTGGTGGCGAGCAACAACGGGTGGCCCTGGCCCGAGCTTTTGCCAACCAACCCAAAATACTGTTCGCCGACGAACCTACCGGCAACCTCGATGAGGATACGAGCCACCTGGTGGAAAAATTGCTTTTTGATCTCAATAAGGAAAACGGCACTACGCTGGTGCTGGTGACACACAATATGGAACTGGCCGCGAAGACGGGGAGGGTTTTGCAGCTGAGAGGGGGGAAGGTTGTTGGGGAGGGAGAGAGGGAGAGAGGGAGAGAGGGAGAGATTGTAGGGTGAACGTTCACCGTCCACAACCATGTAAAACGTTGACAAACAATGAAATCATTGTTATTAATGCTATCTGTAATGACCTTGTTGTGGACTTCTTGTGCATCGGGGATTTACAAGGAGGACAACGTGGAGCAACTGCCTCCTGCCGAATACCTCGACAGGTTGTCGCAAGCGCCTGATGCGTTGATTATTGACGTGCGCACGGGCATGGAGTACCGCAAAAATCATATCGACAAAGCAGTAAATGCCAGCTACCTTAGCTTTGCCTTTGGCAAAAAGATGGAAGGTTTTGCGCGCAACCAACCCGTTTTTATCTATTGTGAAACCGCCCACCGCAGTCCCTATGCTGCCAAAAAGCTGCACAAAATGGGGTTTGAGCGGATAATTGACCTCAAGGGGGGGCATAAGGCTTTGCGGAGGTATCAACACGCTAATTGAGCCACCCTACCTTTTATGTTGTCAGCATAAGGAAAACCCCAAGCGATATTTTTTTACCACAGAGTCACAGAGCGAGCGTTACTAATACTCTGCGCTCCCTCTGTGTGACTCTGTAAATTAATCAGCTCAAGTTGACAACATTATCCCCTACCTTTTCACCACTCTCGCCGTCTCCACCATTTTCCCCCCATCATTCAACCTGATCAAATACAAACCGGCCGGATAATCGTGCAAATCCAATTCCAGTAGCGATTGGTCATTGGCGGGCAGTGTTTGCAATACTCCGCCGCGGGCATCGATCAATTGCACCGACAGCGATTGGTTTTGCCAGGGTGACAGATCAACAAAAAGAGTCGTGCTGGCGGGGTTGGGATATACTTCCAATTTGGGACTTAGCATTCCTTCCGCTTGCGTGGGCAAAGACCCGGCAAAAGGCAACACGACATTTTGCCCCGGCTCACAAAGCTGGTAGCTACCATTGACACAACTCAGCAAATTGAGCAGATGGGGCAAGTGGGGCGGACCGATAATATTGCCCAAACCGAGATTGGTGAGCGTCATCAGGTCGGTCACGGTATAAAAGGGGTTCATGTATTGGTACAAAACGGGGTGGATATTACAGCCTACTTCCGACAATAGCGTATTGCCATAAGCAGGGTCGAGGCGTAACTTGATGCTCAGCAGAATGCCTTCGCTAAGCAGGGGATTGACCATGTGCCCTTCGGGATCGAGCGGATTGGGTCCGATGCCGCAGTCGGGCGTGGCGGTGACCCGCGCGCGTACCAGCGAGGTCGGCACGGCGCCCGAAGCGGGTATCCAATGCGGGATGCATTGTGCTACATCGGCGCCCAGGGTGAGCGAGTGTTGCCAGCCGCCCATCACCAGCCCGTCGGCTACGCCGTCGCCGTTGACGTCCATAGAAAGAGCTGTTTCGAACAAATCCAGGGTTGAGCTGGTAATCACCTGTTCGCAGGTACTCGTATTGCCGCAGGCATCGCCCGCAGTCCAGGTGCGCACAATATCGCAAGCAAAGTTGCAATCGCCGCTGGTGACTACATCGCTGTAAATCACGCTAATAAATGAATTGCATGCATCCAGTACATAAGGATCGCCCGTTGCCGACGGCAAAATATCGTCTCCGCAGGAGATATTGACTGCCGGCGGACAGGTTATATCAGGCCCTGTTTCGTCTTTGACTGTAATCGTTTGGGGATAAGACCGGGAATTGCCGCAACGGTCGGTCACGATAACCGCACGAGCAATAGTATAAGAGTAATCGGTGCACGAACCGTCGCCGGTTTGGGTGGTGGTGCTAATCAGTGCGAGTTCGGGGTTGGGGTCGCAGTTGTCGGCCACCTCCAGAATAGGCAGGTCGGGTATAGATTCGTCGCAGGCCAGGACGAGGTCGCCGGGGCAATTTAGGCATTCGGGGCCTTCGATGTCTTTTACCAGGTTAATCAGTTGGAAGCAGGACGCAATGTTGCCGGATTGGTCGGTGGCCTGCCAGGTGCGCACCAGCGTGAGTTCGTCGGCGCAAGTCAGGTTGCTTGCGTTGTCGAAATACTCGATGTTTGCTACGCTGCAATTATCTGCGGCCGTCGCCGAGCCCGTCTGATCGGGGTGAATGTCGGCGCCGCAGACGGTGATCAGTTCGGGGCAGGATATGGCAGGGGCCAGTTCGTCTTTGACTTCTACTGAAGAAGCACAACTAGCCGTATTACCGCTGCCGTCGGTTACGGTAAGGGTTGCTGTTTGGGTTCCGATATCCGCGCAGTCGAATGCAGTAACGTCTAGTCCCAGAGAAACGACAATACAATCATCGATAGAACCGTCGTCGACATCAGCCGTAGTAATGGTAGCGGCGCCTGTATCATCCAGCAGCACGGCAAAATCGCGGCAGCGAGCCTCGGGCGGCGTTACGTCGGGCACAAAACCCACCTCGATGGTATAATCGCTGGCACAACCGCCGGCATCAATTACCGACAGCGTATACGTACCGGCGGGCACGCCGTTGAGGTCTTCGGTGGTGGCGCCCGTATTCCACAAAAAAGTAAAGCCGGGGCCTGCGGAGAAGTCGATAGCGCCGTCGGAGGCGTTGGGGCAGGAGGCGTCGGTTACTACGTAGGGTATCGACTCGGTGGATGTGACGCTGTTGATACACACGCTTTGGTTGTTAACGGCGGCGCCGGTAGCGGCGGTGAATCCCCAGAAGACCTGTGGGTTGCCGCCAAAAATATCAGCTACGATATCGCCGCTATATAATAGTACCGGATTACCGTCAAAAAGTACGGAAAGCGACTGCAGGGCGGCGTTCCACTGGATTACCGTAGTATGGTCGGCGTTGTTTTCGATATTGGGCAGCAGCGCCAGTCCGGCCAGCATAGAAGGAGCGAGGTGCACAGTAGAGCCGTTTTGCTGAATAGACATATGGTCTTGAAAAGGATCGTTGTTTTCACTGTTTATCCAGGTATCGTATTCCACGGCTACCGAGGGATTGATGCCCTGATAGCCCAGGCCGCCACCCGAACTGCCAAGGCCGGTGCACAGCGGTTGCAATACGAAGGCGATGCCGTCGGCGCCGCCGTCATTGGCGCCCAGATTCAGCGTAGCCTGGATTTCAAAGTCAAAGCTGAGGTCGATTTTGTTTTGCGACCATACCGAGCCTGCCTGGGTGGTCAATGCGGGGGTGAGTAAAAAGCAGTCGTTGCCTTGATCTACGGCGCTGCCGTTGATGACATAAGTCTGTGCCGGTAAATAAACCGGCAATAACAAAGCACATACTGCTGTGATAATCCCAATGGAGGTAAGCAATTTTTTCATATGGGTTTAGTTGTTTTTTGGATGAATAAAAGGAGAGATTCCATTGAAAAGCTGCACAAGGGGGGAGGAAACGAGTGTAGCAGCGCGGTAAATATATAAAAAATTGATATTATTACAAACAAAAAAAGCCGCCTCACGTGAATGAAGCGGCTTTGGTGATCCCGATGGGATTCGAACCCATGACTCCTTGATTAAAAGTCAAGTGCTCTACCGGCTGAGCTACGGGATCAAAAGAAGATGTTTGACCCCCTTCTTTCAAAAGCGTTGCAAATATAGGGGTTTTTACTTTATAGACAAGTTTAAAGAACACTATTTTTTGGCCAATAGTTCCGTGCCGTCCACGCTGGTAGTGAAATAAGCTTCGGCGCGAATGCCGGTATGCTGGAGGTAATGGTACGTAGCGCGGTCGATGAAATCCTGGGTAATATCTTTGTGAACCAGGTTGATCGTACAGCCGCCAAAGCCGCCGCCCATCACGCGGGCGCCGATGACGCCCTCGAAGTTTTTGGCGAAATCGACGAGCAGGTCTATTTCGGGGCAGCTCACTTCGTAGAGATAGCGCAGGCCGTCGTGGGTTTCAAACATGAGGCGGCCCAGTTCCATTATGTCGCCGTTGCGCAGGGCGGCACAGGCAGCCATCACGCGGTTGTTTTCGGCCACTACATAGCTTGCGCGGTTGTATACGGTAGGCGACATATGTTGACGGAAAACCTCGAGTTGATCGGGGTTCAGGTCGCGCAGGCTTTTTACGCCGGCGATAGCGGCGGCCTCGCGGCATTCCTTTACCCGGGTGGAGTAAGCCGACGAAGCCAATTCGTGGTGTACTTTGGAATTGAGCAACACAACCCGGTAGTTGCCGGTATCAAAAGGAATATAAGCATAATCGAGCGAGCGGCAGTCGAGCAGGATGAGTTGGTTTTCTTTGCCCATCAGGCTGGCAAACTGATCCATGATACCGCAGGGAATACCCACAAAGGTATGCGACGAACGCTGGGCCAGCTGTGCGAGATGTTCGCGACTGTAGCCGGCGCCAAACAATGCGTTCAGGCTCCAGGCCAATCCGCATTCGAGGGCGGCGCTCGAGCTCATACCCGAGCCGATGGGCAGATTGCCGCCGAAGGCACAGTCGAAACCCCTTACCACTTTCCCGTCTTGCAAAAATTGCTTGATGATACCCATAAGGTAGTTGGCCCACAGTTTGGGGCCGGGCGTCAATTCATCAAGTCCGGCAGAATATTCCTCGTCGATATCGCAGGCCAGGAAGCGGCATTCACTCGTACCGTTTTCGGCTATAGCGAAAAAGAGATATTTATCAATAGCGGCGGGCAATACGAAGCCGTCATTGTAGTCGGTGTGTTCGCCGATGATGTTGATACGGCCACAAGCCCGCACCCATTGAGGATTGCCGGCAAACCGGCTTTCGAAGGCGGATTGCACTTTGGCGATAACCGCCTGATCGGATGGGGAGAGTTGTGGCATTTGTAATTCGGTTGTGGGTTGTGGGTTGTGGGTTGTGGGTTGGTTTGTATACGGTTAAAATGAACCGACAACCGACAACTCACAACCCACAACTGATCGGCTATTCACTCATATCCATATTGTGAAACACATTGACCACATCGTCGTCTTCTTCCAGTTTTTCGATCAATTTGATCACGTCTTCCACTTCGTGTTCGTTGAGCGATTTAAAAAACGTGGGTAGACGCACCAATTCGGCGCTATCCACTTCGATATGGCGTTCTTCGAGCGCTTTTTGCATAGCGCCGTAGTCTTCAAACTGGGTTTGGAGCACCACGTGTTCGTCTTCGGCCTGCATTTGCTCCAGGCCGTGGTCGATGAGTTCCAATTCGAGCATTTCGAGGTCGAGGCCTTCTGTTTTTACTTTAAAAATACCCTTTCGGGAAAAAATATTTTTCACCGAACCCGAAATGCCGAGCGAGCCGCCGCATTTGGAAAAAATAGCGCGGATATTGGATACCGTACGGTTGGTATTATTGGTAGCCGTTTCTACCATGACGGCGATGCCGTGGGGCGCGTAGCCTTCGTATACAATTTCGTCGTAGTTCTCGGCATCCTTTGAAGACGCTTTTTTGATAGCGCTTTCCACGTTAGCCTTGGGCATATTGGCCGCTTTGGCGTTTTGAATAACCATGCGCAGGCGGGAGTTGTAATTGGGGTCCACGCCGCCTTCTTTGACGGCCATGGCAATTTCCCGTCCGATGCGGGTAAACACTTTGGACATATTCGCCCAACGTTTGAATTTGCGTTCCTTGCGATATTCAAATGCGCGTCCCATATAACTATGTTGATGTTCTTTTTAAAAAGCGGTGCAAAGTTAACGAGCTATTACCAGTTAAGCAAACGATTGCCAAGGGTGCAGGCAGATTTTATGTTACAGGATAAAAAAGATGCAAGAAAACAAATGTTTATACCGCAGGCCGTCAAGCTATGAGCATAACTGTTCCGGGTTAGGGCCAAGCTCAAAAAGTGGAGGCGTGAGCTATAAATATGCTGAAAAATGTTCTGATGAACCCTTGTATTTCATTAATATTGCAATGGATGTAGCATTGGGGTCGTTGATTTTTTTAACCAAATCATCATGAATAGCCGTTGCGCAGCAGTTTGTTTCAGCTTGTTATGGAGCTTGTTAACCTGGCATTGTCATTTGCAGGCACAGACGTCGCTTGCATCCGCTTATGCCTGGCATTTTCCGGCGCCTGACACAATCAGGCAAGCCGATGATCTGATAGAGATATTGCGAAACGAAATAGATATGGTGCTCAATGCCGGGCATCTTGCGCCTATTCGGTTGATGTACGGTGATTTGTATTGGGAGCATTATTTCCTCTACCAGGAGCCCGGGCGAATATTAATTACATTGGCATGGGCCTGGCCGTATTTAACCGTGGAGCAACAGCAGGAGGTATTGAACTACGTGGAAAATGAATTGGCCGCTACCAATTATGCTCCCTGGTCGCCTCAGTTTACTATGCCCCGCGACGAGGGGGCGCGCCGGGAATGGTACAATGCAGCGGATATATGGGGAGTAGATTCAAATTTTGGCGACTTCAGGCCTCGTTTACATACGCTTTATGGGTTTTGGCTGTTTTGTTACCGCAGTGGGCAGACCGATTTAATCCCTTTGTATTACAATCAGGCCAAGTCATTTTACCAGCTTCAACACAACAGGGCCAAATTATACGGCGATATATGCGGTCACCTGGCGATGGCCCGCCTTGCAGCATACATGGGAGATGATATCCAACGCGATTTCGCCATACAACGCCTTGAGGTTGAATTACAGGAAGGTTTGGACATTGAAAACAAGCACGCTTTTGCACGCGACGGTTTTTTGGGTTGGGATGCGCCATATAACCGTTCGCCGGGAAGCCCTATGTACGAATCCCGTAAAGACGGCTGGATATACCGGGGGTTTATTTTTCTTAACATGGGGCCTGAAGTAGCCCGTTTTCTGCGCGATTCCTGTTATCAGCAAGTAGACAGTATGCATCAATACGGCAAAAACCTGCTGCCCTTGTGGTGGATGATGCAAGCGCCCTATTTTCCGAGATGGACGGGCGATGAAAGTATAGGCGTGCCTTCGGAAGCATTTGGCATGTATCATCCTGTTGAAAACTGGATACTTGATACGCCTGCTTCGCAATTACGGCGATATATGCGAAGTAGTCCTACCGGCATTGGCGATTGTTACTGGTTGGAAGCATTGGCGCAAACCATAGAGGCGCACAGCACGTCAGAAGTTTGGATAGATGTGCGAGATACGCCCTTCCCCGATATAGTCATAGGCCAAAGTACCGGCAGTCATCACATAAAAAAGCCGGTGATAGACATCCGATTGGCGCCCAACCCCGCATCAACCTCGGTTGCGATAGAATGGGTATCGCCGGCCGGAGGCCCGGTGTATTGGCAAATCACGGATCAGCAGGGCAAACTGATGAGTGCCAATGTAGAACCGACCTTGCCGGCAACCCGTCAAATTATGTTGGCAGGGTGGCCGAAAGGGGCTTATACGCTTTCTACCTATCATAAAGCGGCCCGGATCATTGAAAATCGAATAATCATTGTGCAATGAAATATCTTAGTGCAACAGCATTATGTTTGTTGACAGCTGTGCTATCAGTGGCTCAACCCTTATCCGACTGGCCTCAATGGCAACGCGACCCTGCTCGTACAGGGCGTACAACTGCATCGGTGGCGCCTCCTTTTCGCGCAAGATGGTTTTGGTTGGGGCCGGAGTTAACCCTGCGCAATAATGCCGTTAACGCCGCCTGGCCTGATAACCTGGAGACGAGCGATGGGTATTCTTTCCCCGTCCCCGAGGCATATACCGTCACCTTGGCCAAGGGCGTCCAGCCCGTTGCGGCGTCAGGGCGGATATATATCGGAGACATGCAAGGTTATGCATATGCAATAGCAGCTACTGATGGCGCTACGTTGTGGTCGTACAACATGGGCGACGCCGTTATTACTACCGCTTGCGCCGATGCCCTGCGGGTGTTGTTTGTCGACGTGTTTGGCGATGCGGTAGCCCTCGATGCTTCGACGGGCCAACCTCAATGGACGTTTACCGCCGATCGCAGCATTACGACGGCCCCCTTGTTGCTTGCCGGCAGGGTCTTTTTGGCCGACCATGGCGGTACAGTGTATTGTATCAACTGGCAAACGGGCACTGTTATATGGACGGTGCATCTGCCGGCGCCTGTACAAGGGCAATTGGCTTCAACTTCTGAAAGACTTTTTGTGCCCTCGGAAAATATGACCATTTATGCGCTTGATGTTTCCAGTGGCGATCTTTTGGTTGAAAATAGCGTCACAGGCCAAAGTTTTCGAATGACTCACCCGGTCGTTTTTCAAAATAAATTGTGGGTAACTACTTGCCAGATTCCTGCCGTAGGGTCGGAAGATGTTTTTGACGATGTGCTCGACCAGGCCGATTCTTTTGAAGAAGAAGAAGCGCTCACAAGAGCATTTTTACGAGGTGAAGGTAATTTTTCGGCGGCTTCCAGCGATTGGCAGCATCTCTTTGCCTTGGATACCGCTACATTAGACACTACTTTCCTTATTCCTAACGGCCCTATTGAGGGGGTAGGGTACCCGCTTGCCGGCGCCGGCATCACCCATGACGACAAAGTTGTGACCTGGTTTCGGACCCGGTTTCCTACCCTGACCCATGATAATCCCTGCTTTGGCACGGATTACTCCATAGATATTGCGGCCATAAACCCTCAAAACGGCAACAGGATCAGGATTGACAACGGCGTTTTTTCAGGCATGTTCCCAGGGCCTGAAACTGATAACCTATACATTTTCAGCAGCGGCGGAGAATATTTGTGGTATCGACAGAATTTCCGGGGCACACAGGTCATACACCTACCCAGCAGCCAGCATACGTTTGCCGTAGCCAGTGTGCGGTATCGCGACGGCGGGCAGTTTTTTGCCCATGTAGTGCCTTATAATACGAGCGCCGAAGTGCCCGCTGCTGCCCAGCGTTCTTTAGAGGGCAAAGCTGCCGCTGTCATCCTTGACAATATCGTATTGCTGACGGAAACCGGCGGCATATTGGCTATTGAGCACAAAAATTAGGCGCTTTATCCCACAAACTTATACCCTACGCCGCGGATAGACAGGAAGCGAACGGGGTTTTTGGGGTCTTTTTCAAAATATTTTCGAAAGGAAAGGATAAAATTATCGATAGTGCGGGTGGAGGGGTACACGTCGTAACCCCAGACGGATTGGAGGATTTGCTGGCGGGAGACCACCTCGTTTTTGCGGTCAAAAAGCAGCTTGAGCAACATGGCTTCTTTTTTGGTAAGCGTAAATATGCCGTCGTTGCCTTTGGCTTCAAAGGTGGCGAAATTGACATGGTGGCCGTCGAATTCAAAGATATCGGGGGTGTTTTCGGGCGACTTGCTGGTGCGTTGGATGAGGCGCTGTACGCGCAGCAGCAATTCTTCGAGGTTGAAAGGTTTGGTGAGGTAGTCGTCGGCGCCGCGGCGAAGGCCGGCGATGCGGTCTAAGGCGGTGTCTTTGGCCGTCACGAAGATAATGGGCACTTCGCGGTTGCTCAGCCGCACTTGTTCGCAGATCTGAAAGCCGTCTACTTCGGGCAGCATCACGTCGAGGATGAGCAGGTCGAAGTGCTGCTCGTCGGTCCATTTGAGGGCTTCGCGGCCATTACCGGTAGCTACCACTTCGTAGTGTTCCAGTTCGAGATTGAGTTTGACGACTTCTCTGATGTTTTCTTCGTCTTCGACGAGTAGGATGCGTAGCATAAATATTTTTTATAATACCATTTAAGTGTATTGCGGGAACTTACCCGGTATTTTATCCAAACTCTGCGTCACTCCGTTTTACTCCGTTTAACTCTGCGGTGAAAAAAACTTGTTGCATACAGTAGTTGAGCAAATTTAATAAAGCCCTTAAGCTTCGGGGTTCTCGAGCGGCAATCTGATGCGAAAGATACTGCCGCTGGGCTGATTGTCCAAAACTACGATATTCCCCCGATGTGTTTTGATAATTTGGGATACAATAAACAAACCCAGGCCTGTGCCTTTAGTCTGGCGGGTATCTTCATTACCCAGCCGGTAAAATTTGGCGAAGATCTTTTTCTTTTCGCCATCGGGAATGCCGCTTCCATTATCGGCGATATCTATTTGCAGCCGGTTATTTAAGGTTGACAGGCTGACTTTTATCCGGGGTTTTGCTGGGCCGTATTTTACTGCATTTTCCAACAAATTAATACCCACAGAGTTCAAACCGACCCTGTCGGCCAAAATAGGAGGCAGGTCGGGTTGCGATTCAAAAGTAAAAGTAGCCTGGGGGTAGGTATCGCTCATTTTTTGCACCAGTTCGCGAAACAGATCGGCCAGGTCGAGGGGTTCGTATTGGGGTTGATAGGCGGTTTCGAGTTTGGCGGAGAGGAGCAGGTCGTTGACCAGCGTGGTCAGGCGCTCGGTGTCCCGCAGGCCGTTTTGCACAAATTTCGCAGTTTGCTCGCGGGAGAGTTCTCTTTTAAGCAAGGTTTCCAGCACCAGCCGGATGGATGCCAGCGGCGATTTGAGCTCGTGGGTGATCGATAGCAGAAAATTGCGGCGTTGCCTGGCGGCGACCATCTCTTTGTGATAACCGCGGTTGATGAGCCACACGCCGATCACCAGGCTGAGCACAAATACGGCGGCTTCGCCCAGGATCATCCATTCTTGCTTTTCGTATTGTTTTTCGAGGGTTAGATAGCGCTCCGAGCGGTAAAATTCTTCGTCGGACGCGATCACCCCTTCGGCGATCATGCCCAATTTCATTAAATCGCGCTTGGCCTGAAAGGCATCCGTATTTTTAATAAAAAGCAAAACCGACCACCAGGAGAAGGCGATCAGCATATAGATGATGACTCCATAAGACAGATAACGGAGTTTGGAATTGGTTTCATTCATACGTCATGCCATTCATTACCGCATTAACATCACATCGCCGGTAATCGTTCGTTCCGAGCCGTCGGTAAGGAGTAGCCGGGTCACGTACAGGTATACGCCTGGGTCGAGCGGTCGCCCGCGGGCGTTGCCATCCCAGCCGGCCCTTTCTTCGTTGGGGGCGAAATGGGTGGATTCAAATAAAAAACCGCCCCAGCGGTCGAAGATCTGGAACGACAGCACTTCTGCCACTTGAAAGGAATTTGCATATACCGTGAGCCAGTCGTTCACCTGGTCGTGGTTGGGGGAAAATGCATTGGGAATATACACGCTTATGGTGCGGTCTATCAATAACCTCAACTCGTAGCTGTCGCGGCACCCGAAACGGTCGGTGACTTGCAGCAGGTAACTGCCTTCCTGCAGGGCGACGAGTTGGGGGTTGGGGCAATCGCTGCAGCTAAGATCGCCTGCCGGCGACCAGCGGATGGTTTCAATAAGTGAAAACGGCAGGTTCCATACCGGTTCAAAAGTGAAATCAAGTCCGAGTTTGGCTTCAACCGGCGTATGGAGCGTAGCCATTTCGCCGTAGGCCACAGGCATCAGGAAGGAATGGCTCGTGATACAACCCTCCGCATCGCTGATGTGCAGTTGGTAAGTTGTGCCGGCTTCCAGGGTTTCAAACAGCGTGGCGTCGGAAAATGCGCCGTTGTCAACGGCATATTGATAGGGTGGGGTACCCCCTGCCGCGCTCAGCTGCAATACGCCGCTTTGGAGCATCTCACAGCTCACCTCCACGGATTGCAGGGGGGCGGGGTCGGCTATTTCGAAAGTGCTGACTTTCAGGCAGCCTGCATCATCGGTGACGCTCAGTGTATACAATCCTGCGGACAGGCTTTGGAGTTGGTAGGCGCTGCCCAGCCCTTGATCCCATTGGAGTTGATAAGGTGGCGTACCTCCGCTGACGGATACGGTGATCGCGCCGTCTGTATCGCCAAAGCAGTCCAGCTCGCTTATCTGCGCATTCACTTCGATTTGCATCAGGTTGATATCGCCCTGGCCGGAGGCTTGTCCCTGGCAAGCCTGGTCGCTCACGCTCAGCAGTTGGTGCACGCCGTCCTGGTAGGCCGGAAAGCCGGGGGCGCCGGCAGAGAGCGTAAGGGGAACTTGCATCACGCCGTTGAGCGTATAATTTAAAACCCAGGGAGGCGCGCCGGTGACGACCAGGGGCAGCCAGGCAGTATCGCCTTCGCAGATGGTGGCCGAACCGCTGAGCAGGGCGGTCGGCGGCTGGGTGAGAAAGACCTCGCAGGTATCGGCCTGGGCATGGCCGCAGGCGTCGGTGACGGTCACTGCGTATATCGTGCCGGCAAGGGGCAGCGTACTGACCGTGGGTGCGGTAGAAGTGGTGAAACTCCACTGGTAAGCATATGGCGGGCTTCCCCCGCTGATGTCGGGTGATAACAGTGCCGGTTCATTAGCGCAGGTAAAGACATCGGGGAGATTGACCACATAGGGTGGCGGATCGATGATAATCAGCTCGGCGGAATCGGAATAACAGGCACAGGGGATATCCAGTTCCAGGACAATCTTTTCGGGGCCTTCCGTGAGCGCGTCGTTGAAAACGATGACGGGCATATCCACGGATGACTGTCCGGCGGGGATAGTCACCACACCGGGTAGCGGGGCAAAATCGATACCTTCCAGGGCCTGGCTGGAGGCGGCCACGCGGATACCCACGCTGAGGGGGAAATCATCGGGGGCGTCGGCTTCGCGTTCAAAAGTAAAAAAGCCGTTGCTGCAGCCTTCGTTGACGGTGAGTCCGGAGGAGACCGAGGTACCGGCGCCGAGGGCTACTTGTCCGCCCAGGTTAAAACTGCCGGCTTCGAGAAATACCGCGGAGTCGTAGTAATTATCGGCAATATCGGAGACGACTAATCGGATGTGGTAAGTTTGGCAGGGCGACAGCCGGAGCACAGCCGTAAGCTGGGTAGTAAAGCCGTCGTATTCAATGAGTTGGCTATATGGAGAGGCGATATTGGGGATGCCGCATTCGTTGGCGTCCTCCTGGCGTTCATTGCGGATATAATAAGCCGTATTTTGTTGGTGATTGACCGTGTTGATAGCCACAAAATCGTTAGAGCCGGGTATGAGGGCTACGTTAGCCGCGTTGCCCGAGAAGCCGCCCTGGATACCCGGGCCTTTGATAAAAAAGCCGAACACATCATTATATATACTGCCTACGAATTCGCAATATTCTTCGGAGGCAAACACGTAGCGGAAAGTGACGATAGAATCGAGCGGCACAAAATCGAACTCGATGCCTACGGCGTCTTTTACCGGATACGTAGCCATAAGTTGGAGGTCGGGGTCGCCGTTGCTGTCCTGGAAATTGCCGCTTCTATCCGTAGCGGAATTGGGGCCGATGGCGTTGCCGGTGGGCCCGGTAGAAAGTATAATCCCGCGGGCAAGTCCGATAGTAGAAGCGCCCTGGTCAAAATAGCCGATGCCGTTCTGGTTGCCGATAGGCGCGATATTGAAGATATTATCACAGGTGCCTCCTTCTGCAAATACATTTCTGACGAGATCTTCGGCGGAGATACCCCCTTGTGTGCGAATCCCATCCGGAGGAGGCGCCGGCGCCAATGCTATTCTTTCTTCACCGGGGGGGAATCGGAACGCTGCCGTAGCTATTGCGCAAAGCAACAGTACAGTAATAGCTGCGTGAAAAGAAATGAACATTTTGGCCATAATACTAACAGTATGCAAGCAGGGCTAGCGTAATAACAATAGGTAATAAACTCGTTCTGGTCGGGAACATAGTTGTGAAATATACGTATAGATAGTTGCGAGGGTAAGATGCCGTATCAAAGTTAGTATTAAAAACCCGGTTTTTCAAATGAAGGTTTTGTAAAATTTGATCGGCAATGTATTGGCGGTATTCAAAAAATATTATAATTTTGCTTATGTATTGATCGCGTTTGCGAACCCTTTATTATTCAAGCATCCAATTCGCTGTAATCGCCTTACTTGCCTGCTCTAGCTGTCGCTATCGCCTATATGAGGTGTGTTGCGTCTTCCCCCCTCCTGTAGTAGGTAAACAAAGAAAATAAATTGTTATCATTTCACAAAATCAGGTCTCTCTATGAACTTTTCAAAAATTTTACTCGTATTAGCCCTCGCATTTGCAGTGCATCTGGGAGCTAATGCCCAGGCCGGCATAGATTGCGTGGGTGGCGTGTCTATCATTGCCCCGGGCAATTTATCCACGCTCTCCGTGTGCCAGGGCGACGGTGTGCCGAATGTGATTCGGTTCCGTACCAGCAAGTTACCAACGCCTTTTGGTTATTTGGTGGTAGACCAGAATAACACGATCGTGTATCAATCTACCAACAACAACATCAATTTTGAGATTTTGCCTCCCGGCACTTACCAGGTGTACGCCTTTTCGTTCATCGGCCAAATGATCAACCAGGTTGGGCAACAACTCGGCGAGTCGCAATTAGCCACGGTGTGTGCTGAATTGACGATTAACTTCATTACCGTGCAGAATACCACGCCTGATGGCGGCTCGGTATCGACTGCCAGTGGCGCCAGCTCGCAATTCGCTTGTCCGGGAGATGGCAACTCCGACCTGGTCCAGTTTAGTACGACCAGTGCAAGCCCGTCTTACGTATACCTGATCACGGATGAAAACAACGTGATTATTGAAGTCGTACAGGGCAACAGTTTTGATTTTGAGAACAGCCAGCAGGGCACGTATCGGGTATGGGGGCTTTCCTTTGTGGGCACGCTACTGGCGGCGCCCGGCCAAAATGCGGCCACTGCCCAGCTTGCTTCGCAGTGTTTCGGTCTTTCCGACAACTTTATAGAAGTAGAACTCGCCAGCGCGGATGGCGGCACGGTATCGCTCACTAACGGCGAAACTGCAGTTAGCGTGTGTACCGGCGGCGGGCCATCGCAGCTCAACTTCCTGGCGTCGACCCCCTCCGGCGCTCCTTATGTATTTTTGCTTACCAACGAAAACAATATCGTGTTGCAAGTGGTAAACGGCAACAGCCTCGATTTTAATGCTTTCCCTTCGGGAACTTCGCGCATTTGGGGGCTATCGTATACCGGCAGCCTCAGCGTCAGCGTGGGCGACAACGCAGCTACTGCTGTGCTGAGCGACGGTTGCTATGATTTGTCTTCCAACTTTATCGAGGCCCTCAAGCAAAATATCGACGGCGGCACGGTGAGCACGAGCGACAATGCCACCTCGGTTGACTTTTGTTTTAACGAAAACCCCGCCGCTGCTATCGTGGCGGTTACCAGTTCGGTATCTCCCAACTATTATTATGTACTTACGGATACCGAAAACATCATTATCGGTGCATTTGCCAGCGGCGACCTGGACCTGAGCAACCTCGCCCCAGGGTCCTATCGCATTTGGGGACTTGCCATTACCGGTACGCTCCTGGCCGAAGCCGGCGATGATGCCGACCTGGTGGTACTTGCCGATGAGTGTTACGAGCTTTCCAGCAACTTTATAGACGTCAAGATCAGCAAAACCCTGGGTGGTACCCTGAAACTTGATGACGGTACCGATGCGGCTGCTATTTGTTCCGGCGACGGTAATCCCGATGTGCTTACCATAAACACGGCAGGCAATGAAGGCAACAATTACATTTTCGTATTTACCGACGAAAACAATGTCATCCTCGGCGTATCTACCGATCCATCGCCCGATTTCGACAACAATACCGGCGACGCCGTACGCGTGTGGGGATTGGCTTACAACGGCACAATTACCGCCCAGGTGGGCGACGATGCCGACAATGTCACCCTGGCTGACGGCTGCTACGATTTGTCGGGCAATTTCATCTCTATTACCCGCAATTTTGTAGACGGCGGCACCATCGCTATTGACGGCGGCGCCACTAGTGCCGTGGTTTGTAGCGAAGATGCCGGTACCGGCGTATTGAATTTTACTTTCGATACGCAGTCGCCGGCCTCCTACGGTTTTGTGCTCACCGATCCGGACAATATGATACTGGCATTCCCCAGCGACAATAGCGCTGATTTTGGCGAGCTCAGCCCTGGCGTATACCGCGTATGGGGATTCTCCTACACCGGCAATATTGCCGTGAACGTGGGCGATAATGCAGGTTCCACGCCTTTGAGCGACGGCTGCTACGAATTATCCGCCAACATCATTGAAGTGCGGGTGGAAGCCAACGACGGCGGTACTTTGTCTACTGCCGAGGGCGAAGAACTGGTGTATACCTGCCCGGCCGACGGCAACCCCGACGTAATTGACTTTGCTTCTACCGGAAGCTCTTCGGCAAACTATATATACGTGATTACGAATGAAATCAATACGATTCTTGCCGTAACAAGCCAAACTTCTTTCGACTTTGACGCCCTGGCGCCAGGCAATTGCAGGGTATGGGGGCTCGCATACTCCGGCAACCTCACTGCCCAGGTTGGTGACGATGCAGGCTCCACTACACTCAGCGACGAATGCTTCGATCTATCGAACAACTTCATCACGGTCATCCGAGAAATACCCAACGGCGGCAACCTGATTACTATAGCCGGCGCTACTACCGTATATAGCTGCCCCGGGGGCAATACAAGTGATATAGTGACTGTTTTTGATGATGGTTCTTCCAATACGCCTTATGTATATGTACTTACCGATGCCAATAACGTGATTATCAGCTTCCTGGCTTCCAGTGGCGTAGACGTAGGCTTTTTGCCCGAAGGCGAATACCGCATTTGGGGACTGGCGTACACAGGCAACATTATCGCCCAGATAGGCGACGATGCCGGCGCCGTGACACTCAGCGACGATTGCTACGACCTCTCCGACACCTTTGTGACGGTATTTCGCCAGCCTGCCGAAGGCGGTACGGTGCAACTCGAAGGCGGCGAAACCAATATCGCCATTTGTCCGGGCGATTTTATTCCTACCATATTGTCATACAGCAGCTCGGGAGCAACGGGCAACGGATTTGTTTTCCTGATCACCGACCTCAACAACGTCATTATATCGGTGACTACCGATACCCAGTTAGATGCCGGCGCACTGGGCCTCGGCAATTTCCGCATCTGGGGGCTGGCCTTCAACGGCAACCTCTTGGCCGAAGCCGGCCAGGATGCGGCCACTGCCACACTGGCTGAGGGCTGCTACGACTTGTCTTCCAACTTCATAGAGGTGTTGCGCGAAGCGCCCGATGGCGGCTCCATCGCCACACTTGACGGCCTCACGGCTGTAGATCTCTGCGTAGGCGACGGTTCGCCCGATCTCGTGGAATACGAGACAACCGGCGCTTCCGGCGCGAATTACGCCTATCTTGTAGTAGACGAAGATGACTTCCTGGTAGGTATAATTACCGATAATAGTTTTGATTTTGAAAATGCGATAGGTGGCGATTGGAAGATCTACGGCGTATCTTATATCGGCCAGCTGATCATTTTCCCTGGCGATAACCTCTTTGAGGTACAAGTGGCTTCCGAATGTTGGGATCTGACCGACAACTTCCTGGCCATCAATAAAACCAAGGTAGACGGCGGCGTCATTTTTGGCGATGGCAATCAAAATACGGTGTACGTTTGCGCCAGCGACGGCAATCCCGATGTGGTTACTTTTGCGAATTCGAGCCTCGGAACCGACGCATCTTACCAATATGTGATCACCACCGAGACCAACGTCATTCTCGCTTTGATCAACGGAAGCCAGCAAGACTTCGAAAGCACGGGTTTCAACCGCCTGCGCGTTTGGGGTATTTCTTATTCCGGCACTTTGCAGGCCGGCCTAGGCGCCATCATCACTTCTGCTACCTTGTCGAGTGAATGTTATTCGCTTTCGCAAAATTATCTTACGATCGTACGCGATATTCCCGAAGGCGGCGATATCGTGGCAGATGGCGGAGCAACCGATGTGACGGTTTGTATCGGCGCCGAAGACGGCTTACTGGATATGGCTACCTCCAGCACCTCACAGTCAGGCTACGTTTATCTGGTTACAACGCCCACTAACATACTACTCGACATCATTCACGACGACGTGATCAACTTCAACGATTTTGTCCCTGGCGATTATCATGTTTGGGGCTTGTCTTATACCGGCAATATCATCATTGAGCCGGGGCAGGCTATTCTGGTCACCGACCTGGCCAGCAGTTGCCACGAATTATCGGGCAATTTTGTGAGCGTCACGCGTTCTTTACCTACTGACGGCGGCACCTTGTCTACCTTGAGCGGGTTGACTACGATTTACACCTGCCCGGGCGACGATTCTTCCGACGTAGTAGTGTTGCTGACTTCCAGCACGCTGGGCGATTATCGCTACGTAATTACCGGTACCGACAACAGGGTACTCATCCCCAATATCAACGGCAATGCAATCAATTTTGACGCTGCCAGTCCGGGTGAAATCCGCATATACGGTATTTCTCACCTCGGCAACTTTACCGCCGGATTTGGCGACGAAGTGGGCGTTGATCCGCTGGCCGACGATTGTTTTGATGTATCCGAAAACTATATTACCGTTATCATCGGCATTCCGCAGGCGGGCGCCGTGAGCACAACGGATGGAGATTCGACGGTGACTGTCATCGTCAATGATGACCAACCCGACGTGATCAACTTTACGGCTACCGGCGCATCCAATTCGCCTTATGCCTATCTCATTACCGACCAGAGCTTCACCGTGCAACACGTGGTGACCGGCAATAGCTTTGATTTCGAAGGTGAGCTCCAAGGTGTTAGCCTTGTCTGGGGTTTGGCTTATACGGGCAACCTGACGGTAAACGTGGGCGACAATGCCGCTACGACGGTGCTTTCCGATGATTGCTTCGAGCTTTCGGACAATTTCATTACGGTAAATAAGATGGATGTTAACCTGGTACAACCAGGCAGCCACACTGTGCTTGCCGCTAAGGCGATGAACGTATCTGTGATGCCTAACCCCGCTACCGACAGGTTGGTGGCCCGTTGGTCGCAACACACTGATACGCCTCAGCAAGCCCTGGTGCGCATCCTCAATACCAACGGCCAGGAAGTGGAGCGCCGCCAAATGACGGTGACCCCCGGCAGCTACCAACTCGAACTCGACGTACAAGCTCTGCTGTCAGGTATTTACTTCCTGCAAATACAGCAAGGTGAAGAGATGCAGACGGTTAGGTTTGTGAAAGAATAGACAGTAGGACTGTGGGACTTTACGACTTTACGACTTTACGACTTTACGACTGTACGACTTTACGACTTTACGACTGTACGACTGTGGGACTTTACGACTTTACGACTGTACGACTGTACGACTGTATTCTTAAAGTCGTACAGTCGTACAGTCCTATAGTCTTTTTTCTGGCACGATATTTGGATTACTTCAAATGAGTTTTGAAAAAAGATGCAAGATGTATTAGGCCCGCATAACGTTGCGGGCTTTTTTTTTGCCTTACCCTTCTACTTCCAATCGCACCTCTTCGAAATAGAGGTCTTTCAGGTGGGTTTCCTGGATAAAAAAGTACAACACCCCTTCGCCCAAAAAGGGCATCATATCGAGCACAGGATCTGTACAATCAAATTGAAAAAGGAGTAGTTCTCCCGGCCTGGCAAGTGGGGGCTTTTCTCCCGCTAATTCCGGAAGCTGATCGGGATATCCCAGCAGTTTATTGCGGTAGTCGGCAGCGGTGAGATATTCGCGGCAGATTTGATAACAATACCCATAGTCGCGCAAGTCGGTGGGCGACCACCCTGTGTTTTCCTTTGCCGCCGTATCGACCGACGGCAATTCGAGCACATCGAAAGGCAGGCAAAAGGCAGGACCGGGCCACACGGCTTCTTCGAGTTCTTCGGGTTCGGGTTGTTTTGTCAATGCTGAGGTATCGGGGAAATACATCACTTTGGAATTGCCGGGTTTTTGCAATAACTCGCTGTCGCCTTCGGCGAAGGGGTACACAAAAAAAGACAAGAGGCCCTGCCCTGGGAAGTCTTCCAGCGCGGTGATATGCGGCAATTGTTGGAGATCGCCGATATTGAATTGCGCGAGTAATCCCAGGGGGAGCCCGCCGGGGGCATGCGGCCAGCGGGCGCCTGCGGGTAAATCGGGCGAGCCGCCCAGGCGGCTGCCTCCCGTGCGGTTGCCGCGTCGTTCTTCGGCGGTAACCAGGCCCACCCCCTGGCGCAGGGCAGCGGCAATGTACTCCCCGACGGCTTTACTGCAATACGATTTGGCTAACTCCACCAGCCATTGGCGGCGTTGTTCGAGGCTGAGTTGGTAGAAATCGTCTTTAGAAGGACCGCCAAGCAGGCGTTTGCCCGGCATGATCTCCACCAGGTCGATTTCGATATAATCGGTGAGGATGGCAAGTTCCAGCGTGTATTTTTTGTCGCCGGTTTTTTTAACGCTTTCTATGGCCGTTACTGCCGTATCGCCGCCGTTGCCTTTGAAAAAAACGAGTTGGTCTTTTTGCGGTGCAGCGCCGAGTACTTCCACGTCGAGGGCGATCAGGTGATCGGCAGGCGCCGGTTTGATTTGTGTGATTTGGTATAGGTGCATGGCTATTTTTTTGGTGACGAACTGGGAATAATTCCGGAGGTAACGACCCGGGATAAGCTCTGATGGTGACGACCACGGCTCGCCTTTGTTGGTAACGGCTTGGGATTTCCATCTAAGCCGTTACCAACAGGGACACTTCGGGGTCGTTACTACCAATGTTCCTCCTAAGTCGTTACCATCTATATTATTTCGTGGTCGTTACTTTTCCACAAAGCTAACCAAGTTTCCGCCATATCCGCCAGGCTATCGAAGCGATAATGCGGCGACAAGGGAGCTATATCTTCGTTGCCGATACAGGCGGTGGTCATGCCCAGGTTCAATCCGAATTGGATATCGGAAGCCGTGTCGCCGGCCAATAAAGACCTGGTAAAGTCGATCTCCGGAAAATCAATTTGTGCCTGTAAGGCCATACCTGGATTGGGTTTTCGGCAAGCGCAGTTGTCGGCGGCGAGGTGTGGACAGAAATAGATGGCGTCTATGCGCCCGCCGGAAGCCTCAACCTTTTCTTTGAGGCGCCTGTGGATATCGGCCAATTGACCCTCGTCCATTAGCCCCTTGCCGATGCCCTGTTGGTTAGTGACCACAATAATACGCTTGAAAAGCCGGGAAAAGCCGGCAATTGCCGGTAAGATGCCAGGGAGGAATTCGAATTGCGGCCATTCCTTCACATAATCGCCAGGCAGGCGCCTGTTGATCACGCCGTCGCGGTCGAGGAATAAGGTCCAGCCTTTGAATTGAGACATAGTTGATTAATTGATACGACTGTAGGACTGTACGACTGTAGGACTGTACGACTGTACGACTGACTGTACGACTGTGCGACTGTACGACTGTACGACTGTACGACTGTACGACTGTACGACTGTACGACTGTACGACTGTACGACTGTACGACTGTACGACTGTACGACTGTACG
>Ga0209573_1001009_pt1 | contig 48587 bp, 47 predicted proteins | sample TNRBio252014_DNA_FD_185870 | JGI IMG/M metagenome (GOLD analysis project Ga0209573, IMG submission 185870) | Wastewater treatment Type I Accumulibacter community from EBPR Bioreactor in Madison, WI, USA - TNR Reactor_6/25/2014_ DNA (SPAdes)... | ecosystem: Engineered > Bioreactor > EBPR >... | reverse complement strand
CGCCAGATTTATGGATGTCCCGGAATGACGCGGAAATCGTCGAAATCCCCGTCGGCCTCCTCCGAAGATTCACCGAGACTCTCTGCTACGCCGCGTGAAATGCGGAAAGTCGAGCTGAGGAAAGGCGACGGCCCGAGGCCGAGCTTTGGGCAGCCTTCCATGTCGAGCGCCCACGAATCCTCGGCGTACTCCTCGACGCCGTGGTGGAGGGCCTAAAGCGTCTTCCGGACACGCACTTGCCGAAACTGCCACGCATGGCCGACTTCGCGTTGTGGGCGACGGCCTGCGAAACGGCGCTTTGGCCTGCAGGCACATTCTGGTCGGCTTATTGCAGCAATCGCGACGAGGCCGTGGATGGTGTAATCGACGCTGATCCGGTTGCGGCTGCTGTGCGCTCCGTAATGTTCGAACGGACGGAGTGGACGGGCACGGCCTCCGATCTTCTGGGCGCCCTTGCAGAGGCGGCGGGAGACCGGGTCGCCAAGTCCAAAACCTGGCCTGAAAGCCCGCGCGCGCTTTCGGGCCGCATGCGCCGCGCTGCGACCTTCCTCCGCAAAGTCGGGATCGAGGTCGTCTTCGAGCGCGAGGGCAAGGCACGGACCCGGATCATCCGCATCACCGCCGCATCCGCCAATCCCGCGCCGGAACCCGGCGGGGCGCAACCGTCCGCACCGTCCGTACCGTCCGCGCCGGGGCGCAGTTACAGTTCGGCCAATGGCTTCGTGACCCCCGATCTGCGGACGGTTGCCAATGATGCGAACGGTTGGCGGAATAAGCCGGAGGAGACCGTCCGCGCCAATCCATTGAAACGCAACGGCGAGGACGGAGCGGACGATGCGGACGCAAAAGGCCCCCTCCAATCCGAGCCCGGTCAGAAGGGCTGGACGGCGCGGCTATGAGCGCCGCCAAGGCCCTGCGAGCGGCCCGGATGGCCGGCGTCACTGTCCGGATCGAGGACGACGGCCTCGCTCTTGAAGCCCAGGCGCCGCCGTCCGCCGAGGTCCTGGAGCTTCTCGCCCGTCACAAGCCGGGGATCGTCGCCCTGCTTCGTCCCGTCGGGGACGGATGGTCGGCCGAGGAGTGGCAGGCATATTTTCACGAGCGCGCCGGGATTGCGGAGTTCGACGGCGGCCTGCCGCGGCCGGAGGCCGAAGCCCAAGCCTTTACCTGCTGCGGGGTGGAGTGGCTGAACCGGAGTTTCGTACGCTCAACACCGGGCCGATGCCTCGCCTGCGGCGACGATACCTCTGCCCACGATGCGTTGTTGCCGCATGGCATTCAGCCGAACGGCCATATCTGGCTGCACTCCCGCTGCTGGCCTGCCTGGCACGCTAGGCGGAAAGCCGAAGCCGCCGCCGCCCTGGCGGCTATGGGGATCGAAGACAGGAGCAGGTACCCATGACAATCAGAAAGCAGGTCAGGGGCAACGAACCAAAAGCAGTTGTCGCAAACGATCCGGAGGACCGGAAGGGCTTACTGAAGATGATTGGCGGTTCGCAGTCCGACCATTGGAACAACACCCTCGCCAACCAGGCGATGCGGGCGCTTTGGCTGAAGAACTTGACTCCGGAGGAACGTGACAAGCAGTTGAGCGCCACCCTCGGGGCGCTGATGGGCATTGGCCCCCAGGACGAGCTGGAAGGCATGATGACGGCGCAATTGATCGCCGCCCACAACGCCGCGATGGAATGCTACCGACGCGCAATGATCGGCGAGCAAAATTTTGAGGGAAGGCGCGAAAACCTCAACCAAGCCAACAAGCTCTCGCGCACCTGGGCGGCCCTGCTGGAGGCGCTGAACCGTCACCGCGGCAAGGGTCAGCAGAAGGTAACTGTCGAGCACGTCCACGTGTATCCGGGAGGCCAGGCCATCGTCGGAATGGTCGAGCCAGGGGGTGGGGATCGCGCGAAACTGGAGGAACAACCCCATGCAAAGCAGCTTGCCCATGCACCGGAGCCGGCGTTGTGGAGCTCGGACACGGAAGGGGACGCTGTGCCGGTCGCCGGCGATGGCCAACGGCCGATGCAGGATGCACGGGGGGAAGTCACCGGGCGCGCCGATCGGTAACGGCAATGCTCGCAAGCACGGCCATTACACCGGTGACGCGATTGCCAAACGGCGCGAGCTGGCGAAGCTTCTGCGTTCAATGCACCAACTCGTCGAAGATGTCGATGGGCAGGACTGAAGACCGAGCGCTCGGATCGCAAGGGGGAGCGTGGGCGCATCGCCGATTCTGGACGCGGGACGTCGTCGCGCAAATCAAATCGCCGAATCGAATTCGCGGTTCTTTCTCTTGCGATGTCTGAATGCTGGCCGGAAAAACGCGGTCGACGGCCGGAGACCGGGCTCGATTTCGGGAATTCGCCACGATCCGGAATGTGTTGCGCGTTGGGCCGAACGGGCCAAAAGTACGCGCATGACACGCGGGCAGGCGTGGGCAGCTCCTGATTGCGGAGGAACGCGGATCGGGAGAGCGGGTCAACTTGAGGCGCTCTAGCCGGTGCTGGAGGTTGGGGTTAGGACAAAGCTGAAGCAATAACCGAGGGGGCGACGTGGCCGATCAGGCGCACAAGGACAGTTTCGTGGTGGCGCTCACCGAGTTCGGCGGCTCGGCCGGGAATGGAAAGCTACGCGACGCACTTGGCTGGGACGAGGCGACCTATGACGCGGTCAAGCAGGCGCTGATCGACGACGGCGCCATCGTTTCCGGCCGGGGGCGTGGCGGGTCTGTCGCCATCCCGGGCGATCGGGTGCCTGCGCCCGCCGTCGCGAAAGCGGCGGAGGTTGATCGAAAGGTGCGCGCCGCCAGACCCGCCACTACGGCGGCCAATGTCGGCTACGAGGCCGAACTCTGGCGGATGGCGGATGCCTTGCGCGGCAGCATGGACGCGGCGGAATACAAGCACGTCGTCCTCGGCCTGATCTTCCTCAAGTACATCTCCGACGCCTTCGAGGAAATGCACGCCAAGCTCGAAGCGGAGAAGGCGCAGGGCGCAGATCCGGAAGACCCCGACGAGTACCGGGCGGTGGCCATTTTCTGGGTGCCGCCCGAAGCACGTTGGGCGCACCTCAAGGCGCAGGCGCGGCAGAGCACAATCGGCCAGCTCGTAGACGATGCGATGGCCGGTGTCGAGCGCGACAACACCGCCCTCAAGAGCGTGCTGCCCAAGGACTATGCCCGCCCGGCGCTCGACAAGACCCGCCTCGGCCAGCTCATCGACCTGATCTCGAACATCAGGGTCGGTGACGCCGAGGCACGGGCGAAGGACGTGCTCGGCCGCGTCTACGAGTACTTCCTCTCCCAGTTCGCCAGCGCCGAGGGCAAGAAGGGCGGCGAGTTCTACACGCCGCGCTGCGTTGTCAAGCTGCTGGTCGAGATGCTGGAGCCCTATCGCGGCCGCGTCTACGACCCCTGCTGCGGCTCGTCGGGCATGTTCGTGCAGTCGATGGAGTTCATCCGCGCCCACGCCACCGGCAACGGCAATGGTGGCAAAGTCCCCAAAGGTGCAAAGGGGGCCGACATCTCGATCTACGGGCAGGAGTCGAACTACACCACGTGGCGGCTGGCCAAGATGAACCTTGCCATCCGCAGCATCGACGGGCAGATCGCGCACGGCGATACCTTCCACAACGACCGCCACCCGGACCTGAAGGCCGACTTCATCCTGGCGAACCCGCCCTTCAACATCTCCGACTGGGGCGGCGAGCGCCTGCGCGGCGACAAGCGCTGGCAGTTCGGCGAGCCGCCTGCCGGCAACGCCAACTTCGCCTGGGTGCAGCACATCGTCCATCACCTCGCGCCCGCCGGCGTCGCCGGCTTCGTGCTGTCGAACGGCTCGATGTCTTCGAACCAGTCGGGGGAGGGCGAAATCCGGAGAAAGCTGATCGAAGAGGACCTCGTCGACTGCATGATCGCGCTGCCGGGGCAGCTCTTCTATTCGACCCAAATCCCGGCCTGCCTGTGGTTCCTCGCCCGCGACCGCAGTAACCACAAGTTCCGCGATCGGCGGGGCGAGGTGCTGTTCATCGACGCCCGCAGGATGGGCACGATGGTGGACCGCACCCATCGTGATCTGTCGGACGAGGACATCGCGAAGATCACCGGCATGTATCACCTCTGGCGTGGCGAGACCGGCGTGCCGCCCGAGGCGGTGGACGGCCGCACGGCCTACGAGGACATCCCCGGCTTCTGCAAGGCCGCCGCGTTGGAGGAGATCCGCAAGCACGGCCACGTGCTCACCCCCGGCCGCTATGTCGGCGCCGAGGCGCAGGAAGACGATGGCGAGCCCTTCGCCGAGAAGATGGCGCGGCTGGTGAAGGAACTGCGGGCACAGCAGGCCGAGGCCGCGCGGCTCGACGCCGCCATCGCCGCCAACCTGCGGGAATTGGGGTTCGGGGGAACGGCGGATGGCTGAGCCGCGGCTGGACATTCGCTCGTTCGCAATGGCCGTCGATCGGCTGCGGGAAGGGCTCGACCGCTACCAGCGGGATATCTCCGACACCCAGATCCGCGACGGCCTGATCCAGCGCTTCGAATTCACCTATGAACTCAGCCACAAGATGCTGAAGCGCTATCTCGAGGCCACCTCTGCCAGCCCCGATCAGTATGACGCCATGCCGTTCGCCGACCTGATCCGCTCCGGCAATGAGCAGGGGCTGTTGCTGGGCGACTGGCCGCGCTGGCGGATTTACCGCGAGATGCGCAGCAGAACCAGCCACACCTACGACGAGAAGGTGGCGCTGGCGGTCGTCGCCGGCATTCCCGACTTTCTGGAGGAAGCGGCCCACTTGCGCGAGCAGCTGCGGGCGCGGTTGCGATGACGACGACGCTTCCGCCGATCGACGTCCGCCCCGAACACTGGCAGATCGTTTGCCGCATCCTCCGCCGCTATGTTCCGGGGTCCGAGGTGTGGGCGTTCGGCTCGCGCGCAACGCGAACCGCCAAGCCCTATTCCGACCTCGACCTCGTCATCGTCGGCGACCGGCCGGTGCCGCTGGAGTTGCGCGCCGCGCTCGCCGAGGCGTTCTCGGACTCCGACCTGCCGTGGAAGGTGGACATCGTCGACTGGGCGACCGCCAGCGGGCCGTTCCGCAGGATCATCGAGGAGAGCAAGGTCGTGGTGCAGCGGAAGGGGCGGGAGCCTGGCGATGACGCCTGAGCAGCGAGGCCCGCAGATCATCGGCGAAGCGCCCCGCGCGCTCCCCGACGAGGTGCGGAGCATGGCCCCTGGCATTCCCTGGCCGAAGATCATCGGCACGCGGAATATCCTCGTCCACAGCTACTTCGCCATCGACACAGACATCGTCTGCGATGCGGCGACCCGCGACGTCCCGGCGCTGCTGCCGGAGGTCGAGCGGCTGCTGTCGGCGCTGGACGTGGGGCAGCCGTGATCGGTGACGGTGTCGCGGGAGGCTGGAGTGGCGGAAGGCGCCCGCCGGGCTTCCGGCCTGCGAAGGGCGACATCGCCATCGCCGCCAGCCTGCGGGAGCTCGGGCATGGGGGGTGAGTGGCGGGAGCGCCCGTTGGCCGAGCTCGCAGAAATATTCGACGGCCCACACGCGACCCCCGCAAAGACGGAGAGCGGGCCCGTGTTCTTGGGAATTTCAAACCTGGCGAATGGCCGCCTGGACCTGGCTAACACTGAACATCTATCAGATGAGGACTATGTTCGGTGGACACGGCGCGTGCAACCGAAGACCGGGGACGTCGTCTTTTCCTACGAGACCCGTCTCGGCGAGGCTGCACGCGTTCCAGAAGGATTAAAGTGTTGCCTTGGCCGCCGCATGGGGCTGCTCCGCGCTATACATGACCAGGTCGATGAACGTTACCTACTCTACGCGTATTTGGGCCCGCAGTTTCAGGATTTATTGCGTTCGCGAACCATACCCGGCAGTACGGTCGACCGCATTCCACTAGTCGACATGCCGAGGTTTCCTATCCTTGTCCCGTCAGATCAGAAGGAACAGCGGGCCATTGCGCATATCCTCGGGACGCTGGATGACAAGATCGAGGTGAACCGGCGGATGAGCGCGACGCTGGAGGGGATGGCGCGAGCGCTTTTCAAGTCCTGGTTCGTCGATTTCGAGCCCGTCCGCGCCAAAGCCGAAGGCCGCGACCCCGGCCTCCCCCCCCACCTCGCCGCCCTCTTCCCCGACCGCCTGGTCGAAAACGAGCAGGGGGAGGTGCCGGAGGGGTGGGAAGTTCGCACCGTGGAAGACGTCATGGCGTTCGCCTACGGAAAAGCCCTGAAGGCTAGCGAGAGGGTTGATGGCCCAGTTCCGGTTTACGGGTCAGGGGGTGTAACGGGCTACCACAACGAGTCGCTCGTCGATGGGCCGTCCATCATCGTCGGGCGAAAAGGCACCGTCGGAAGCCTGCATTGGGAAGACCGGCCATTCTTTCCCATTGACACTGTTTTCTATGTTTTAGCAAAGGCGCCGCTGACCTTCTGCTTCTATCATCTGCAAACCCTCGGTCTTGACGCCATGAACACGGATGCGGCTGTGCCTGGTCTCAACCGCGACAACGTGTATCGGCTCCATGTTCCTTGGAGTCCAGACACGGTCCGCGAGTGCTTTGACCAGATCGTGCTAGGCTACCGGCGCCGGATGAGGGCAGCCAGTGATGAGATCGAGACCCTCGTCGCCCTCCGCGACACGCTTCTGCCCAAGCTCATCTCCGGCGAGTTGCGCGTGAAGGACGCCGAGACCTTCCTCGACCGGGTGCTGTGATGGCGGCGCCTGCGCCCCAACCCTTCGTGATGCACGGCGCCCGCGACGCGATGGCGGCGGGTCTCGCGCACATTGAGGAGCAGGTGAAGGCCATCGAGCAGGCGGTGGTAGAGAACCCGGGCCTCGCGTTTGATCTCGCCAAGACGCTGGTCGAGAGCACCTGCCGTGCCGTGCTGGGCGAGCGCTCCGTCGCCTGCGCCGTCACCGATGATCTGCCGAGGTTGTTCAAGTCCGCCACCCAGAACCTGCCCTTTCTCCCCGCAACCGCGAGCGACGCGGCCGAGGTGCGCAAGAGCCTGCAGCAAACGCTCGCTGGTCTCAGCACCGCCATTCACGGCATCTGCGAGTTGCGCAACCAGTGCGGCTTCGCCTCGCACGGCGCGGGCGAACCACGCCCGGTCATGGAAGGCGTCCAGGCGTTGCTCGCCGCCGAGGCCGCCGACGCCATCGTCGGTTTCCTCCACCGTGTCCATCGCCAGGACCGCACACCTCCGCCTCCGCCCGAACCCAGCTTCGACGCCAACGGCCTTTTCAACGACCGCGTGGACGAGAGCTTCGGGCCACTCCGGATCTTCGATGTAGAGTTTCGGGCGAGCGAAGTTTTGCACCGGATGGAACCCGAGACGTACCGCATCTACCTCGCCGAATTCGACGCCAGCGATGCCGATGCTTTGGCACCAGCCGAGGGGGAAGCCCAAGCATGAGCGACAGGGGCGTGACGGAATCCGTCGTCGAACAGGCGGCCCTCGCCTGGCTCGAAAGCATCGGCTGGCAGGTCGTCGGCGGCGCCGACATTGCGCCAAACGAGGCGGGCGCTGAGCGGGACAACTACGGCCAGGTCATCCTCGAACCGCGGCTTCGCGATGCGCTGGCGCGGCTCAACCCGAGGCTTCCCGCCGAGGCCCTCGACGACGCGTTGCGCAAGCTGCTGCGTCCCGAGGGCGCCGAGCTGATCCTGCAGAACCGCAGCTTCCACGGGCTGCTGGTACGCGGCGTGACGGTGGAGTACCGCGATGGCGACGGCGGCATCCGCGGCGCCCAGGCCCGCGCCATCGACTTCGACGACTGGCAGGCGAACGACTGGCTGGCCGTCAACCAGTTCAGCGTGCAGGAGAACAGGCACACACGCCGGCCGGACGTGGTGCTGTTCGTCAACGGCCTGCCGCTCGCGGTGATCGAGCTGAAGAACGCTGCGGGCGAGAACGCGACGATCTGGAGCGCGTTCCGGCAGCTCCAGACCTATCAGGCCGAGGTACCCGCGCTCTTCGCCACCAACGCGCTGCTCGTTGCTTCCGACGGCGTCGAGGCCCGAGTCGGTGCTATCGGTGCCGGGCGTGAGTGGTTCAAGCCTTGGCGCACCATCGCAGGCGAGGCGCTGGCCGACACGCATTTGCCCGAGCTGCAGGTCGTCATCGAGGGCCTGTGCGATAAGCAGCGCTTCCTCGACCTGATCCGCGATTTCATTGTGTTCGAGGACGACGGCGGGCGCGTCGTCAAGAAGATGGCGGGCTACCACCAGTTCCACGCCGTGCAGGTGGCGGTTGCAGAGACCTTGCGTGCCGCGGCCATGCAGCACGCCGCCGCCGGCTTCGCAGAGGAGCCGGCGGGGTACTCGGCGGGCCTCGCACCCGGGGGCAAGTCCGGCGATCGCCGCATCGGCGTCGTCTGGCATACGCAAGGGTCGGGCAAGAGCCTGACCATGGCGTTCTACGCCGGGCGGATCATCCGCGAACCGGCAATGCAGAACCCGACCATCGTCGTGCTCACCGATCGCATTGATCTCGACGACCAGCTCTTCGGCACGTTCTGCCGCTGCGCCGGCCTGTTGCGCCAGCCGCCGATGAAGGCCGAGAGCCGGACGCATCTCCGCGAGCTGCTGTCGGTGGACGCCGGGGGCGTGGTCTTCACGACCATTCACAAGTTCTTTCCCGAGGACCAGGGCGACCGGTACCCGACGCTCTCCGACCGGCGCAACATCGTGGTTATTGCGGATGAAGCGCATCGGAGCCAGTACGACTTCATCGACGGCTTCGCCCGGCACATGCGGGATGCGCTGCCGCATGCCTCCTTCATCGGGTTCACCGGAACGCCGATCGAGCGCCGGGATGCCAGCACACGGGCGGTGTTCGGCGACTACATCAGCATCTACGACATCCAGCGCGCCGTTAAGGACGGCGCCACGGTGCCGATCTATTACGAGAGCCGGCTCGCCAAGCTGGCGATCGACGAGGCCGAACGGCCGAAGATCGACCCGGACTTCGAGGAAGCAACAGAGGGTGAGGAGGTCGATCGCAAGGAGAAGCTGAAGACGAAATGGGCGCAGCTGGAGGCGATCGTCGGCTCGGACAAGCGGCTGGGGATCGTGGCGCGCGACATCGTCGAGCATTTCGAGAAGCGCCTCGAAGCGATGGACGGCAAGGGCATGATCGTCTGCATGAGCCGGCGCATCGCCGTGGGACTCTACCGCGAGATCGCAAAGCTTCGGCCGGAATGGCATGCCGCCCAGGACGAGAGCGGGGCGATGAAGGTCGTAATGACCGGCTCGGCCTCTGATCCGCTCGACTGGCAGGAACACATCCGCACAAAGGAGCGGCGCGAGGCGCTGGCCACCCGCTTCCGTGATCCAAAGGACCCGTTCCGCCTCGTCATCGTCCGCGACATGTGGCTGACCGGCTTCGATGCGCCCAGCCTTCACACGATGTACATCGACAAGCCGATGCGGGGCCACGGCCTGATGCAGGCCATCGCGCGGGTCAACCGGGTTTTCAAGGACAAGCCCGGCGGTCTGGTGGTCGATTATCTCGGTCTCGCCCATGAGCTGAAGCAGGCGCTCGCCACCTACACGGAGAGCGGCGGAACGGGACGGACCGCGCTCGATCAGGAGGAGGCTGTCGCTGAGATGCTGGCGAGGCACGAGGTCTGCTGCGCCATGTTCCACGGCTTCGACTGGTCGGCATGGGCAACGGGAACGCCGCAGGCGCGATTGAGCCTGCTGCCGCCGGCACAGGAGCACATCCTGGTGCAGGAGAACGGCAAGGATCGCTTCCTGAGCACCGTGCGCGAGCTGTCACAGGCCTTCGCCCTCGCTGTGCCCCATGACGATGCTCTGCGCATCCGAGACGACGTCGCCTTCTTCCAGGCGGTTCAGGCCGTTCTCGCGAAGCGCGCGCCGGGTGACGCACGGCCGGGTGAAGAGCTCGACCATGCCGTCCGGCAGATCATTTCGCGGGCCGTGGCGCCCGAAGGTGTCGTCGATATCTTCGCCGCCGCCGGGCTCGAAAAGCCCGAGATCTCGATTCTCTCGGACGAGTTCCTGGCCGAGGTGCGTGGCATGCCGCAGCGAAACCTTGCCGTTGAGATGCTGCAGAAACTGCTGAAAAGCGAGATCAAGACCAGGGCTCGCAAGAACGTCGTGCAGGCGCGCTCGTTCGCGGCGATGCTCGAACAGACCCTGCGCCGCTACCAGAACCGCGCCGTCGAGGCCGCGCAGGTCATTGAGGAACTTATCGCCCTCGCCAGGGATATGCGGGCGGCTGCCGAACGTGGCGAAAAGTTCAACCTCAGCGAAGACGAGTTGGCCTTTTATGACGCACTGGAAACCAACGACAGCGCTGTGAAGGTCCTTGGGGACGAAACGCTGCGTGGCATCGCCCGCGAATTGGTCGAAACGGTGCGCAACAATGTCACCATCGACTGGACCCTGCGCGAAAACGTTCGCGCTAAGCTGAGGGTACTGGTGAAACGTATCCTGCGTAAACACGGGTACCCGCCCGACAAGCAGGAGAAGGCGACCCAGACGGTCCTGGAGCAGGCGACGCTGCTCTCAGCCGGGTGGGCTTCGTAGAGCAGTGGGTATCAACCTCGTCGTCGCGGTCACCGATGACGACTGGTTCGAGATGCTGCGCTGGCATCCGAACCTGAGCGAGGTCAATTTCTGGGCACCGTCGGGGGCGAACTTCCGCGCGCTGCAGCCGGGCGAGATGTTTCTGTTCAAGCTGCATGCGCCACGCAACGTCATCGTTGGTGGCGGGATCTTCGCCTACGCCAATACACTTCCGTGCTCCCTCGCCTGGGAGGCGTTCGGTGAGGCGAACGGGGCCCGGTCGGCGCAGGAGATGCGGGCGCGCATCGCCCGCTACCGCCGAACCGATCCGGCGGATCGCAGCGACTTCGAGATCGGCTGCCGCGTCCTCACCCAGCCCTTCTTCCTCGCGGAGGCCGATTGGCTTCCGGTGCCGCCGAGCTGGTCGCCGAACATCGTCTCATTCAAGACCTACACCACCGGCGACGGCGAAGGCCTGGCGCTGTGGGAGACCATCCACGACCGACTGAACCGGCCGCAGTTTCCGGGCATGTCCGAGCCTGCGACCCGATTCGGCGAGCCGCACCTCATCCGCCCCCGCCTCGGGCAGGGGGCCTTCCGCGTGCTGGTGACCGACATCTATCGGCGGCGCTGCGCCGTCACTCAAGAACGCACGCTGCCGGCCCTGGAGGCGGCGCATATCCGCCCCTACGGCGACGGCGGCGAGCACGAGGCCAGCAACGGACTCCTCCTGCGCCGTGACATCCACAGCCTGTTCGACGCCGGCTACGTGACAGTGACACCCGATCTCCGCTTCGAGGTTAGCCGCCGCATCCGGGAGGAATTCGAGAACGGCCGGGTCTACTACGCCCTTCACGGCCAGCGGATCAGCCCGCCGGAGAACGCCCGCCAGCGGCCGGATCCTGCTGTCCTTGCCTGGCATAACGAGCAATGCTTCAGGGGGTAGAGCCGGGAACACCCGCTTGCCGTCATGATATGTTTAGATTACACTAAACGACATGGCCAGGACCACAAAATCAATCCCTCTCGCAAGCTCCCCGCGAAAGCAGGCGGTCGTCTACGCTCGCGTCTCCTCGAAGGAGCAGGAGAAGGAGGGCTACTCGATCCCGGCGCAACTCAAGCTGCTGCGCGAGTACGCGGCGACGCAGGGCTTCACTGTTGCGCAGGAATACGTGGATGTGGAGACGGCTAAGCAGACCGGCCGCGCCAGTTTCGGCGAAATGGTCGCGTACCTGCGGACTCATCCGTCCGACCGCGTGCTGCTCGTCGAGAAGACCGACCGCCTCTACCGCAATCTCAAGGACTGGGTGACGATCGACGAACTGGACATCGAAATTCATTTCCCGAAGGAAGGGGTGGTGCTGTCGCGCGACTCTCGGTCGTCGGAAAAGTTCATGCACGGCATTAAGGTGCTGATGGCAAAGAACTATATCGATAATTTGTCCGAGGAAGCACGCAAGGGGCAGCAGGAGAAGGCAGAGCAGGGCATCTGGCCAACGAAGACGCCACTCGGCTACCGCAACGTCACGGGTCCGGACGGCAAGAAAGACATCGCGGTTGACGAGGAAGTGGCGCCGATCGTCTCGAAACTGTTCGAGTGGTACGCCACCGGCACCCTCTCGCTGCAGGAGGCTGCACGCAAGGCACGGGAAGCCGGTCTCGTGCATCGGAAGAGCGGCGCTCCGGTGCCCGTCAGCACGGTGCATTCCATTCTTCGCAACCGTCTCTACACCGGCCAGTTCGAATGGAACGGCAAGCTCTACCAGGGTCGGCATCAGCCGCTCGTCTCGGCCGAGCTTTGGGAACGGGTTCAGGGTGTGCTGGACGGCCGTCACGCCAAGAAGCACCGCCGGATGACGCACGACTTCGCCTTTTCGGGATTGATCGCTTGCGCGAAGTGCGGATGCTCGGTCGTCGGCGAGATCAAGAAGCAGCGTTACGTCTACTACCACTGCACCGGCTACGCCGATAAGTGCCAGGGAAATCCGGCCTCATGCCGGCGCCGGTACGTTCGTGAGGAAGTGCTGGAGCAGCAATTCACCGCGCTGCTCGGCCGACTGCAGTTCGACGACGAGGTGCTGGGCTGGGTGCGCGAGGCTCTCCACGCCAGCCACGCAGACGAGAAGCGGGAGCATGAGGAGGCGATCGAACGCCTCAAGGCCGAGCACAAGCGGCTGCAGGGTCGCATCGACGCCATGTACGTCGACAAACTCGACGGAAGAATCGGCGGCGAGTTCTTCGACCGCATGGCCGGGCAATGGCGAGAGGAGCAGAGCCGCTGCCTGCGGGAGATCGAGCGCCACCAGCAGGCCGAGCAGTCCTACATGGAAGAGGGCGTGCAGATTCTCGAACTCGCCCGGAATGCCCACTCTCTGTTCGAGCGCCAGCCCGCGCGCGAGAAACGCCGGCTCCTCGATTTCGTGCTTTCGAACTGCTCATGGGAGGACGGACAGGTGGTCGCCACCTTCCGTCAACCCTTTGACTTGCTTGCTGAAACCACCGCCATCGCTGCCCGGCCAAAGCAGGGAACTGGGGCCGATCTGACAAAATCCGAGATTTGGCTGGGGGACCTGGATTCGAACCAGGATTGACGGAGTCAGAGTCCGTAGTCCTACCGTTAGACGATCCCCCAACGGCGAGTTGGGCGATGTAGCACACGGCGCGCCGGGCATCAACCCCGGCACCGGGGCTGCATCGCCATCGCTTTCACCTGGCGGAGTCCACGTTGTGCCGGCCACTCGATGATGCGCGCCGCTGATCGCGGTGCATCGAGATGCCCGCGTGTCGGACGGGGGGCGCGCCGGGCAACCGCTCGGGTGCCGCCGCGGCGCCCGCGGGTTGCATGACCGTATCCGGTTCTTGCGGAGGAATTCGCGCCCGGGTCGGCGTCGCCGCTTGCGCCGGCGGGGTTGCTGGGGCCTAATGCCACCCGGAACGATGATCGACCGCAGCAAGCGGCGGCGTACGGGGAAGGCGGGCGAAACGCCCGGCGTGGATGGCAGGGCACGGACGGCAGGGGACGGCGGGCCGAGACGGGCGGCTTTCTGCGCACGGCGCGCTCTACGGCGCCGTTGATCTGGGCACGCACAATTGCCGGCTGCTGATCGCCGGCGCCGATGGCCAGCGGGGCCTGCGCGTCGTCGATGCGGTGTCGAGTGCCGCCCGGCTGGGAGAGGGGCTCGCCGGTAGCGGCCGGCTGAAGCCGGCGGCGATGGACCGGGCGATCGCCGCACTCGCCCGGTTCCAGCGGCGGATGTCCCGCCTGGGCGTCGCCCGGGCGCGCGCGGTCGCCACCGAAGCCTGTCGCAGCGCCGCCAACCGTGCCGAATTCCTGGACCGGGTGCTGGCGGAGACCGGGATGGAGCTGCAGCCGATTTCGCCCGCCGAGGAGTCCGGGCTGACGCTGGCCGGCTGCGCACCGCTGCTGGATCCCGCCCGGCCGCGGACGCTGCTGTTCGACATCGGCGGCGGATCGACCGAGGCGATCTGGGTGGAGCAGGGGCATGAGGACGGCATCCCGCGCATCCGCGACCTGCTGTCGCTGCCGGCCGGCGTGCTGACCCTGAGCGAGCGGCTGAACTGCGGCGACGGGGCGGCGGACCGGCTGCGCCGCACCGGCGACGCGCTCGACGGTGCGCTGGCGGACTTCGATGACCGGCACGGGATCGCGCGTGCACTGGGCGACGGCGGCATCCAGGTGATCGGCACGTCCGGCACGGTGACGACGCTGGCTGCGGTGCTGCTGGGTCTGCGCCGCTATCGGCGGGCGCTGGTGGACGGGGTCGAGGTCGACTTCGGGCGCATCGCTGCGCTGTGCCGGGATCTGGCCGGCAGCGACCGGGCGACCCGGGCGGCGTTGCCGTGCGTCGGGCCCGAGCGGGCCGACCTGCTGGGCGTCGGTTGCGCCATCCTCGCCGCCCTGCATCGCCGCTGGCCGGCGGAGCGGCTGACGGTGGCCGATCGGGGCATCCGCGAAGGCATCCTGCTGCGCATGCTGGCGGAAGAGGCCGCGTCGCCAGCCGCGGATCCCCGTCCATGACCACCGGCGGCGGCACCGGGCGGCGGCTGACCAGCGGGCGCAAGCGCACGCTGTCGTCGCGGCGGTGGCTGGAGCGGCAGCTCACCGACCCGTTCGTCATCGCGGCGAAGAAGCAGGGCTTTCGCTCGCGCGCGGCCTTCAAGCTGAGCGAACTGGACGACCGCTACCGTCTGTTGCGCCGCGGCGGCCGCATCGTCGACCTGGGGGCGGCACCCGGCGGCTGGACGCAGGTGGCGGTGCAGCGCACCGGTGCCGGGCAGCCGGGCGGCGGCCGCGTCGTTGCCCTCGACATCAATGCCATGGAACCTGTCGAGGGCGCCCTGGTGCTGGAGTTGGACGTCTTCGAGGCGGATTCACCGGCGCACATCCGTGCCGCACTCGGTGGGCCGGCGGACGCGGTGCTCAGCGACATGGCGCCGCCGTCCAGCGGGCACGCGGGAGCCGACCACCTGCGGATCATGGGGCTGGCGGAAGCGGCGCTGGCGTTCGCCGTCGACGTGCTGGCGCCGGGCGGCGCCTTCGTCTGCAAGGTCTGGCAGGGGGGCACCGAGACGGCGCTGCTGGCGGAGATGAAGCGGCTGTTCCGCAGCGTCCGCCACGCCAAGCCGAAGGCGTCGCGGCCGGAATCGGCCGAGCTCTACGTGGTGGCCACCGGCTTTCGGGCTGCGCAGTCCGCCGATCCGCCCGAAGACGACGCGCTTTGAGCCGGACTCCCCTCGGGCTGGTTCGCGCTCCGCCGACACAATCACCAGGGGAACGAGCGTCTAATGGCGGAAGCCGCCGGCTTCTTCCGCGGACATCGGCGACGTGACCGGGTGGGCGCCGAAGTGGGCGATCGACCGCTTGAAATCCTCGATCAGCAGGGCTCCCAGATCCCTGCTGACGCCGTGGCGGACCAGAATGCGCTGAATTACCAAATCCTGGCAGTTCGGCTCGAGCGAATATGCCGGCACCTGCCAGCCGCGACTGGCGAGCCGGTCCGCCAGGTCGTAGAGGCTGAAGCCCGGGTCTGAGCCGTCTTTGATCTTCCAGGAAACCGCGGGGATGCCGCGTTCGGGATCGCCGCCGTAGACGATGTCAAACGGGCCGAGTGCCGCGATCTCGTCCGCCAGAAACCGCGCCGTGTCGTAGCACGCCATGTGGATCTTGCGGTATCCCTCGCGACCGAGACGCAGGAAGTTGTAGTACTGGCAGACGATCTGACCGCCGGGACGGGAGAAGTTGAGGGCGAACGTCGGCATGTTGCCGCCCAGGTAGTTGACGTCGAAGATCAGGTCCTGTGGCAGGTCGCCCGCTTCGCGCCAGATCACCCAGCCGACGCCGAGCGGGGCTAGTCCGAACTTGTGCCCCGAGGTGTTGATCGATTTGACGCGGGGAAGGCGAAAGTCCCATCGCAGGTCCGGTGCACAGAACGGAGCGAGGAAGGCGCCGCTGGCTCCATCGACGTGCATCGGGATGTCGAGCCCCCGGTCGCGCTGCAGATCATCGAGGGCGCCGGCGATCGCTTCGACCGGCTCGTAGTCGCAGGTGAAGGTGACCCCCAGCGTCGGTACGACGCCGATCGTATTCTCGTCGCATCGCTTCAGCACCTCGTCCGGCGTCATCAGCAACCGTCCGCGCTCCATCGGGATTTCCCGGTGCTCGACGTCCCAGTAGCGGGTGAACTTGTGCCAGCAGATCTGCACCGGGCCGGTGATCAGGTTCGGCCGGTCCGCCGCCTTGCCCTGCGCCTTCCGCTTCTCCCGCCAACGCCATTTCATCGCGAGGCCCCCCAGCATCGCCGCCTCGCTGGAGCCGGTCGTCGAGCAGCCGAGGGTGTTCGCCGCGTCGGGCGCGTTCCACAGGTCGGCGAGCATGTGCACGCAGCGGGCCTCGATTTCCGCCGTCTGCGGATACTCGTCCTTGTCGATCATGTTCTTGTCGAGGCACTCGTCCATCAGCCGGTGCACCTCGGGCTCCGCCCAGGTCTGGCAGAAGGTGGCCAGGTTCTGCCGCGCGTTGCCGTCGAGCATCAGCTCGTCGTGGACGACGCTGTAGGCGTGCCGGGGGTCGTGCTCCCTGTCGGGAATCCTGAATTTCGGCATCCGGACCGACAGATCGGTCGACGCATACACGTCGTCCAGAAGGCCCGCGCGCACGTCATCCTTTGAATGCAGCGCCATGTCCCGCTCCCCGTCGCTCGCGCCGAGGCGTGACGCTAGCACGCCGGGGAGCGAGGCTCCAGGAAGGTGGCCGGCATTTCGGCGAGGCGAACGTTGCGACCGTCGCGGGGTAACCGTTCGTTAATCGCGCTCACCGACAATCGGCGCATGGATTTCCCCGAACGGAGTAGCCCCGCCTTGTCGGACATCCCCGAGTCTCCACAGAAGGATCCGGCCGACGATGCCGATCCGGTCGCGGTGGCGCTGCGCTACCGCTGGTCCCAGGGGGGCGCGCCCACCGTCGTCGCCGCCGGGCGCGGCGAGGTGGCAAAGCGGATCATCGCGACTGCCGAAGCGGCGGGCGTGCCGATCCGCCGCCAGGCCGACCTGGCCGAGGCGCTGAGCCTGGTGGAGCTGGGCGAGCAAATCCCGCTGGAGGCGTTCGCCGCGGTGGCCGAGGTCATCGCCTACCTGGTCCGTCTCGACGGCACCCTGCCGGCGCGCGCCGGCACAGTCGCCCACGAACACGAGGAGAGACGATGAACACCCGAACGGACGGCGAGCAGCGGGCGGCTGCCGCCTACGAGTGGGCCGCGAGCCTGATCGGCCTCGCCCGGCGCCTGATCGCCGATCGCGTCGACGTGGACGTCTCGCCGATCCGGCCGGCGATCCAGGTGCTGTGCGGGGTGATCAAGGAACTGCCGCCTGATCAGGCGAAGGAGTGGGTCACGCACCTGCTCGATCTGCAGCACGAGCTGGCGTCGCTGGGGCACGACTTCGCCGTCCGCCAGAGGGACGACGACACGCTGCCGCCGCGCGAAGAAGGACCCGGTGCATGCCGCTGATCGGCTATCTGCAGTTCGTCGCTGCGCTCGTCTTCGTGCTGGCGCTGATCGGCGCCGCCGCCTTCGTCGCGCGACGGTTCGGGCTCGGGCACGGGGTGCGGCCGACCCCCGGGCGTCGCCGCCTCGCCGTCCTGGAGAGCCTGCCGCTCGACGGCAAGCGCCGGCTGGTGCTGATCGGCCGGGACGACGTGGCCCACCTGCTGGTTCTCGGCCCCGGCTCGGAGACGGTCGTCGAGCACGGAATCACCCTCGACCGGGAGCCGTTCACCGCCGTTCTCGCCCGCCAGGGCGCCGGTGAGGCGTCGGGAGCCGCCCGATGACCGGGCACGTCACCCTGCGGCGGTGCCTCGCCGCGCTTCCGGCAGCGGCGGTGTGCGTGATCGCCGCACCCGCCCTGGCGCAGAGCCTCAACGTCGACCTGGGCGACGGCGGCGGCGGTGCCACCGGGCGGATCATCCAGCTTCTGGCGCTGCTCACCGTCCTCAGCCTGGCGCCGGCGATCCTGGTGATGGTCACCTCGTTCACCCGGATCATCATCGTGCTGTCGTTCCTGCGCACCGCACTCGGCGTGCAGCAGGCGCCGCCCAACCAGGTGATGATCAGCCTTGCCCTGTTCCTCACCCTGTTCGTCATGCAGCCGACCCTGGAGCAGTCCTACGACGAGGGGATCCGGCCGCTGATCGAGGGCCGTCTGAACGAGACGCAGGCGTTCGATGCGGCGGTGAAGCCGGTGCGGAGCTTCATGGCCGGGCACGTGCGCGAGCAGGACCTGGCGCTGTTCGCCGAGATGGGCCGGATGAGCGAGGTGCCGACGACGTTGGACGCGCCGTTGCGGGTGCTGATCCCGGCGTTCATGGTCAGCGAGCTGCGGCGGGCCTTCGAGATCGGCTTCCTGGTGTTCATCCCCTTCCTGATCATCGACATGGTGATCGCTTCGATCCTGATGTCGATGGGCATGATGATGCTGCCGCCGGTGGTCGTCGCACTGCCGTTCAAGGTGATCTTCTTCGTCCTCGTCGACGGCTGGTATCTGGTCGTCGGCAGCCTGGTGCGCAGCTTCGGTTCCTGAGTCCCGGTGCCGCCGGTCAGCGACCCGGCGGTGCGGGGGCCTGGGAGGCCGGAGCTCCGGTCGCCGGTGCGGCCGGCGCGGAGGGTGCGGCAGAGGGCGAGTTGGTTGCCGGCGCCGCCGGAGGGGGCGGCAGCGAGCGGCGGAACGCCATCGCCTTCTCCACCAGTTCCCCCAGGGCGGTCGCGTCCGCGCCGGGCGGCGGCACGGTGCCGGCGATCAGCCGGAAGGCGTCGCGCATCGGCGTGGCCGCCATCGCCACCCGGTACTGGTCGTCCAGGCTGGCGAGCTGCGGGTCGCTGCCGGCCAGCGTCAGCGCCACCGCCAGGTCGAGCACGTCGCGGGACTGCCGTTCGTCCAGGGTCTGCGAGCCGGCTGCCCGGGCCGCCTCGACGATGCGGCGCAGTGCCGACGCCGCCTGCCCCCACTCGCCGCGCGCCCGGTACACCTTCGCCCGCAGCAGCTGGGCATCCAGGCCCTCGTCGCGACCCAGTGCGGCCAGTGCTTCGTCGCCGCGGTTCAGTGCCGCCAGTGCGTCGGCCTGCAGCAGCGCCCGCTGCCGCTGCACCGGCAGCGGCAGGTTCGCCGCCTGGGAGTGGGCGAGCGCGTCGAGCGCCGGCTGTGGCTTGCCGTCGAGCAGCCGGATCTCCGCCAGCCGCGCGCCCAGCTGCGCCTTCTGTGCCGAGGCGGCGGCGGTCGCCAGCTGCCGCTCCAGCAGGGCTGCAGCCTGATCCAGCAGGTCCACCTGCGCCAGCCGCTCGGCCAGCTTGCGGATCATCTCGTCGCCCTTCTCGCCGCCGGGCGCCAGCTCCTTGAATTCCTCGTAGAGGCCGAGCGCAGTCACCGGCGGCAGCCGGTCGGCGGCACCGTGCAGGAACAGCTCCTCGTAGGCGACCGCCATTGCCTGCGTCACGTCCGCCCTCCCGGGTGCGTTGGGGAAGGCGCTGGCCGTCTGTTTGAGCGTCCGCAGCCCGGCGGCATAGTCGCCGGCCCGGATCTGCAGCCGCCCCAGCTCGCGCAGCACGTCCAGCTCCAGGGCATCGCCGCGCCAGGCGAAGCGCACCCCGTCCAGCGCCGCCGCCCCCTCGGCGGGCGTCATCCACCCGGCTTCGGTCAGCAGCCGGATGCGCGCCAGCTCCGCCAGCGCCCGGCCGCGCCGGGGATCGATGCGGGCGGCTTCCGCGAAGGCGGCGAGCGCGCCGTCCGTATCGCCCAGGGACTGTTTGCGCAGGCCGTCCAGGTAGGCCACCCGCGCCTGCTCGGATGCGGACTTGGGCTCCGCCGCCACCGACTCGATCAGCGCCTGCGCCTCGCGCATTCCGCCCGCCGCCGTCGCCGCCTCCGCGAGGTCGATCGCCAGGGGCACCCGCAGCGGCGGCGGATAGCTGTTCAGCAGCATCGGCCAGCGGCCGTCCTTGACCACCTGGGGCAGGGTGGCGGCCGTTCCGGCGGATGCCGCTGCCGGATCGGCGCCATTAGCGAAGCGCGCCGCCGTCGCCCAGACGTCCGCCTCGTCGCCGCCGGCGGGCCGGGCGCGAAGCAGGTCGTCCTGTGCCGGCCGGTTGCGCCCGGCCAGCATCTGGGCGATGCCGCGCAGCATCAGGAACCGGGGTTCCGCCGACAGTTCCGGCCGCTCCTGCGCCGCCACGCCGAGCACGCCGACTGCCTCGGCGGCGAAGCGCTGGCCAAGCAGGAACTGCGCCAGCCGCAGCCGATCCTGTTCGCGTGCCGCGGGGTCGGGCGCGTCGATGACGGCGCGCTCCAGCGCCTGGCGCCGGGCGGTGAACCCCGCCAACGGGCCGTACGACCAGTCCGACGGATCGAGCGCCCGGGTCGGCGGCTGCACCGTCGGCGCTGCCGCGGCCTCGGCCGCCGCCGCCGGCGCCTCCCGCGCTGTGGTCGGTGCCGGCTGGCTGGTACCGGGGGGCGACAGCACCAGGGGTTCGGCACTGGAGAGCTCGACGCCGTCGCGGAGTGCGCGGACGCGCAGCGTTTCGATCCAGGGCTCGACCACGATCCCCTGCGCTGTCGCCGGCAGCCGGAACTGGGGATAGTCGATTGTCTGGGCGATGCGGCTCTGCAACGGGATCAGCGGCACGACGACCAGGGTGTCGCCGACGTCGGGGTCGGTCAGAGCCAGCGGCGTCGCCGGCTCGGGCACCGGCAGCAGCAGCCGCGCACCGCCGTCCGTCTTCGGTTCCGGAACCGGGACGATCGGCTCGCCCGGCGGCGGTGGCGCCGGATCGAGGCGGAGGATCCAGTCGAGGCCGTCCCGCTGCACGAACGGCTTCAGGTCGGGCGGGACGGTGAGCCGCAGCACCGTCGCCCGCTCGTGCGATCGCTGCTCCAGCGCGGTGATGCTGCGGCCGGCGATGCGGCGCAGGGCTGCGACGTCCTGCGTCGAGGGGAAGTCGAAGACCGCCCACAGCGCGTCGCCGCGCCGGAAGACGGCGGCGGCAACCGGTCGGTCCCAGCCGAAGCGCAGCGTGGCGGCGTCGCCGGCGGGCGACGGTGCCTGGGGAGCCGGTGCCTGGGCAGCCGGTGCCGGGGCAGTCGGTGCAGGGGGCGCGATCGGGGTGGGTGGTGGCGGGGAAGGCGCGGGGGCGGGGGTCGCCAGTGCGGGCGGTGCCGGCACCGGGGGGGTGGGCGGGACGGGGACTTCGGGCGGGGTCTTCTCGACGTCTCGAGCAACGGGTGCCGCCGCCGGCGGTGGGAGGGCCGCTGGTGCCGGTGCGGTGGCGGCCTGAGGCGATGCGGCGGGGGGCGCGGCGCGGGCCACCTGCTCCGCCGGCTTTCCCGGCGGCGCCGGGTCGCGGGCGGGCGTGAGCACGTCGATCACCACCCGGCGGCCTTCAAGGAAGTCGCGCACCTGGGCGCCCGGGGTGATCTGCAGCTCCACCCGTGTGCTGCGGCCCTGCCGATCGGCGGTGCCGTTCTGGACATACTTCAGGTAGCGGCGGCGGAACTGTCGGGTATCGATGCGGGCCGGCCGGTCGAAGACGATCGTGGCCGTTCCCTCGCCGCGCTCGACGGCGTAGCCCACCGGCTGCTCCCAGTCGAACACCACCCGGCTGTAGCCGGGATGCTGGCCGGTGCGCACGCCGACCGGGACCGCATCGTCGGCTCCGCCCGGGCCCGGGACGGACGCAGGGGCAGGGGCGGGGGGAGAGGGAGTCGCAGGGGGAGGGGTGGGCGCGGACACTGCCGACGCCGGGGCGGGATCGGCGGCGGGGTCGGGCTCGGCCCTGCCGGCCTGTTCCGGTTCGCCGCGGGCGAAATCCAGCACCACCCGGGTGTCGTCGGCGTAGGCGAGCGCGATGATTCCCGGCTTCAGCGGGAAGGTGAGCGTCCGGCGGTCGGTGCTCTGCACCGGCAGGCCGACGTAGCGACGCAGGCTGCGAATCGCCCCGAAGTCGGCCTCGACCGGCTGCGCGAAGCTCAGGGTCAGGCGGTTATCGGCGGTATCGGCGGTGAACTCGACCGCTGCCGGCCACTCCAGCACGATCCGTCCGACGTCCCCCTCGCGCCTCGCCTCCACCCGCACGCTGCCGGCGCCGGCCGGCAGCGGCCCGGTGAACAGGCCGGCCAGCGCCAGGGCCGCGATCGCCGCCTGCATCAGCCTGATCGCAGCCGCCCGCAAACCGCCGGCCGCGGACAGCGTCGGCGAAGGGACGGTGGGCAGAGGGGCGCGGCCTGGTCGGGCGAAGCGGCGCGGACTCACGTCTCATTCCCCTGCTCCCGCCAGGACGACCACGCGGATCCGCGGCGCCGGCGGCTGGCGCCGATCTTCCTTTTCAACCCCTAGCCGATCGGCGAGCGGCTCGGCAAGCCCGTAGGATGGAACCGGCCGCTCCAGCCCGGCTGCCGCCATCACCCCGGCCGCCGCCAGCGCGCGCGTCATGCCCGCCTCCCAGGCGGTGGCGAGGGGTGCAGCCGCCGTTCCTGGGTTGCGATCGGGCGCCACAGCCACCATTACCGCGTGTATTTCGACCCGATTGTCCACGCCGTTCAGCAGCCGGGCCAGGGTGCGCAGGACCCGGGCTTCGGGATCGTCCGGCGACCGACGCCGGCCGCCTCGCCCGGACGGGTCGGCCGCCGGGGAAGCCGGGGCGGCGGCGGGGAGCGGCAGGTCGACGATCAACCGGTCTTCGCGGCGACTGACCGGTGGGCGCGACGGCTCCTCCGCCAGTGCCGCCTCCAGGATCCCCTGCAGGTAGTCCAGGTCCTTGGCCGGCGCGAGCCCGACCGATTCGGCCCCGTGGCGGGCGGCACGGGCGGGCAGCTCCCGCTCCCGCCAGTCGATCGTCGCTGCCAGGTCATCGACACGGGGGCGGGGAGGGGATGCGGTGGGCAGATCGGACATGGCGTAGAGCATGACCATGAACGTCAGCATCAGCGAGATCAGGTCGACGAAGGTGATCATCCAGGCGTTGCGGCGCGCCGATGCACCCGCATCCTCCGCACCCGCATCCTCCGCGTCCGCGGCGGCGCCGATCATCGGCCGGGGTCCTGCGTGGCCGGCGTTGCGCTCAACCGAAAGACGAGGCGGATGTGGCCGGGCTCGACCGGGCCCAGTCCGACGGCGATCGCGCCGGGGTAGGCTCCGCGCGCCGTCATCGCGGCGGCGAAACCCGCGGCGCGACCGATCGCGAGTCCGTCGGCGGCGGCACCGCCCGGTGTTGATCCGAAGGTTACCGTCAGCAGCATGCGGTAGCCGGCAGGGGGCACGCTGAGGGCGGTGACGATCCGGTCCATCAGGGGGATCGCCGCATCCCGCGGCGCCCGATCGCCGGCGGCGAACAGTTCCGCCGCCGGCAGCGTCAGGATCAGCTCCTCGCCGCGACGCGACCGTTCGACCCGGCCCAGGCGGACCCGGCCGGCGAGATCACCCCCCAGTTCGGTCAGCGCCGACGTGCCCGCCTCGAACGGCCCGGCATCGTCCGGCGGCGCCGATCGCAGGCCGGCAAACGCGTTGCGGACGCTGGCGAGCGTGAGCTCCGTCCGCGCCACGTCGGGCGTTGCCGTGCCCACGAGGTAGACGAAGAACACGAACACCACCAGCTGCAGGCCGGCGAACACCGCCCAGGTGCCGCCGCCCGTCTTCCCGCTGGCGGACAGATCGTCCGGCATGCCGGCACTGCCGGCGCGGCTGCCGCCGGCCTCAGAGCGGTCCGAGCACCGACGAAAGCTTGGTGCGCAGCGTCTCCGCGTTGAACGGCTTGACGATGTAGTTGGAGACACCCGCCTCCTTGGCGGCCACCACGTTCTCGGTCTTGCTCTCGGCGGTGACCATGATGAACGGGATGTGCTTGAGGCGCGCCGACTTGCGGACCTCGCGCAGCAGCTGCAGCCCGGTCATCGGCTCCATGTTCCAGTCGGAAATGATCAGCGAGAAGTCCTTCGACTCCAGCATCTGCAGTGCCGTCGAGCCGTCGCTGGCCTCCTCGACGTTCTGGAATTCCAGCTGCCGCAGCAGGTTTCGGATGATCCTGAGCATCGTCTTGTAATCGTCGACGATGAGGATGGGCATGTTTCGATCGATCGACATCGCTTGCTCCATTCGCCAGGCGGCTCCACCGCCATCGTCAACCGGGCGCGAACGCGCCTGGTCATTGCCTGGAGCAACATCCGATCAGGCGGAATTGCTTGATCGGATTTACTTGCTCCAAAAATCAAACAGTTGGAACACGACCGTTTGATCAGATCGGTTAGATCTGATCAAACCGTGCTCTAGCCCGACTTCGCCGGGCGATTCTTCGCAGCCAGCTGCCGCAGTCGCGACAGTTCCTGAGTGATGGTCTTCGCCTTGACCGGGTTCATGTCCGCCATGACGGGGGCGAGCTTGCGTTCGCTCATCTGCTCGACGACCGGCAGCAGCGTTTCCATGTCCAGTTCTTCGAAGATGCGCGACGCATCCTTCGGCTTCATGTTCTCGTAAATCTTCACCAGCGAGCGCAGCTTCGCGTCCTGCTGCTCGTCGTGGGTCTTGATCAGGCTGACCAGAGTCGCCTCCAGCTCCTTCATCTCGCCCAGCTTGCGGTCGAGTGTCGCGTCCGCCGCCTGCAGCAGGTCGGCACGGCGGTCCAGCTCCTGCGCGCGCTGGTCGAGCGCCTCGCGCCGCTGCACCAGTGCCTGCAGGACCTGCATCTCCTGCGGGGTGGGCGGCGGCGGCTGGTCCACCGGCGGCTTGCACTCCGCCGGGCGGACTGCCGGCTTCGGCTCGCCCGGCTTCGGATCTTCGGACTTGTGCTCGTCGGCCTTGCCGTCGCCGTGCTTCGCTTCGGCTGGCTTGGTTTCGGCTGGCTTGGTTTCGGCTGGCTTGGCTTCGCCGTGCGCCGGCTTCTCGGCCGGCTTTTCCGTCTTCGCCGCGCCGCTGGCGTGCGCGACGCCGACGGGCAGATCGCCGCTGAGCAGCCCGTCGACCCCGTGCGCAACGTCGAACAGCTTCGAGGTCAGCAGCAGCACCGCGGTGATCAGCATCACCGGCAGCAGCCGGACGCTGCGGGACATGCGTGGCATTCTCCGGCCTCCGCTCACACCTGCGTCCGCAGCGCCGCCAACAGGTGGCGCTCCGCGGCCGAGCGGGGCTCCGCGGGCTCGCGGGAGCGAGCCTTGCCGCCGCCCGCCGCCACGGCGCCCGCAGCCGTACCCGCCGTGGTCGCCGCCATCCCGGCTGTGGTGTATCCCGTGGCCTGGCCGGTGGCGATGCCGCCGGCGGTGCTCGCGCCGCTGCCGATTCCAGCACCGACCGTCGGCCGTGCCTCGCTGCGCCGGGTGGCACGCACGTTGGCCTCCAGTCGGTCGGCGATGCCGCCGCCGCGCTCGATCAGGAATTCCAGGTCGGCGGCCAGCCCGCGGGCGGCTTCCACCTGCTGCTGCAGTGACTGCGCCTTCACCTTCAGACCGGCGACCCCTTCGTCGGCGCGGGAGGTCGAGGCGCTGAACCGGTCGGCCAGCATCTCCATCTCGCTGCGGGCATCCCGCAGCGCCGTCAGCCGGCGGTTGAGGAGGACGGTGGCGACGATGGTCGCCGCCAGCAGCACCGTCATCAGCAGGTCCAGGGCCAGGGTCCAGGGCATGGTCAGCGCTCCCGTCTCGCTTGGTCGATGGGGTCTTCGATCTGCACCGCGATGCGGCTGCCGCGGCGGCCCATCTTCCCCCGGAACATCGGGACGCCGGCGCAGCGCATCTCGATGGTGCTGTCGGGGGAGGCGCCGAACATGATCCGGCTGCCCACGTGCAGCGAGAAGATGTCCTCGAGCTTGATCTGTCGCTCGTCCATCACCGCGGTCAGCTCCACTTCCGTGAACCACAGCTCCTGGGCCAGGTGGGCTTCCCAGATGGAGTCGCGGCCGAACTTCTCGCCCATGAACATCTGCAGCAGCAGCTCGCGCACCGGCTCGAGCGTGGCGTACGGCAGCAGCAGCTCGAGGCGGCCGCCCCGGTCCTCCATGTCGATGCGCAGCTTGGCGACGATCGCGGCGTTGGAGGGACGTGAGATGGTGGCGAAGCGGGGGTTGGTCTCCAGGCGCTCGAAGCGGAAGGTGACCGGGCTCAGCGGCTCGAAGGCCGCACTCAGGTCGGCCAGGATGACTTCGACCATGCGCTCGACCAGCGAGCGCTCGATGGTGGTATAGGGCCGGCCCTCGATGCGCATCGCCGCCGTGCCGCGGCGCCCGCCCAGCAGCACGTCGACGATCGAATAGATCAGCGCCGAATCGATGGTGATCAGGCCGTAGTTGTCCCATTCCTCCGCCTTGACGACGCTGAGCATCGCCGGCAGCGGAACCGCGTTCAGGTAGTCGCCGAAGCGGACGCTGGCGACGCTGTCGAGCGAGACCTCGACGTTGTCGGAGGTGAAGTTGCGCATGCTGGTGCTCATCAGCCGGACCAGCCGGTCGAACACCACCTCCAGCATCGGCAGGCGCTCGTAGGAGACGAGCGCGCTGTTGAGGATCGCCTGGATCCCGGCCCGGTCGCCGGTCGCGCCCATCCCCTCGTCGAAGCCCAGCAGGCTGTCGATCTCGTCCTGGTTCAGGACGCGGGTGTTCTCCTTCGGTGGCGGTGCCGCAGCCGCACGGCCCGCCGCACCGCCCGCCGCACCGGCGTCGGCACCGCTCGGCGCATCGGCGTCCGCACCATCGCCGGCGAGCGACTGCTCCCAGGCGGCGGCCATCTCCGCATCGTCGAGGTCGGATTCAGGAGTCTCGGCCAACGGCCCCGTCCTTTGCTCTGCGTCCGTGCGTCACTGCACGAACAGGTCGTTGAACAACAGGTCGTTCACCTGCACCGGCGCCACCGTCGCGGCGATCCGGCGCAGCAGCTCCTCGCGCATCCGGACGCTGCCGGCGGAGCCGCGGACCTCATCGAGGCGCAGCTCGCGCAGATATACTTGGCAGTAGTCGACGATCCGCGGCAGCTGCCGCTCCACCTTCGGCTGGTCGGCCGGGTCGGCGAGCTCCAGGCTGATCTTCACCTTCATCAGCGTGCTGCGCCGTTCGCCGGTGTTCAGGCTCACGAGCAGCTCCGGCAGGGCATAGAACAGGGGTTCGGGGGGCGGCGGCGGGGCCGGTTCCGCGGCCGCCTGCTGCTCCTCGGCGCCGCCGCCGAGCACGCTGTCGAGCACGCCGCTGAAGTAGGCGCCGCCGGCGAGCGCCAGCAGCAGCACGACGACGCCGCCGGCGATGATCAACAGCTTGCCGCGCCCGGACGCCTTCGCCGGCGGCTCGGCGCCGTCGATCGGATCCTCTTCGTCGTCGGCCGGTCTGTTTGCCATCGTCGCCTCGAAGTGCCCCTGCGGCATTGCCGCGCCAGTGCGCGCATCCGCGTCTTCCGGAACTCTAGAGAGCCGGGGTTAACAACTGGTTGCCGCCAACGGGGGCCGTGCAGGGACCGGCAAGATCTGCCGGGCAATCTCCGCCCAGGGGCCGCCCCGGGGCCGGCGCGCGAGCAGGCTGGTGACCAGCAAGTCTTTGTAATCGAGCGGAAAAGGCCTCTGGCACAGGTGCTGCAACAATCGGGTCACACGGCTTGCAGACGGACGACGGCGATGGAAACTCCGATCCTGGTGTCACTTTCCCGGCAGGCGACCCTGCGCAGGCAGCTCGAAGTGATCGCCAACAACCTCGCCAACATGGACACCACCGGCTTCAAGGCCGAGCGGATGATGTTCGACGACCACCTAGTGCCCACACCCGTCGGCCGTGGTCGGATGGGCGAGCAGATCGCCTTCGTGCGCGACGTGGCGACGGTGCGCGATCCGTCGACGGGCAAGCTGCAGCAGACCGGCGCTGACCTTGACGTGGCTTTGGCCGACGAGGAGGGCTTTCTGGTCGTCCAGACGCCCACCGGCGATCGCTACACCCGCAACGGCCACCTGCGGCTGGACGAGGCCGGCCAGCTGGTGACCGGCCACGGGCTGCCGGTGATGAGCCAGCAGGGAACGCCCATCGTCCTCGGCCCGCTGGACGGGCCGGTGACGATCGCCGGCGACGGCACGATCTCGACCGGGCAGGGCGATCTGGGGCGGCTGCGCGTCGTCCGCTTCGACGCACCGGAGCAGATGGAAGCGATCGAGGGCGGGCTGTTGAGCACGGACCAGCAGCCGCAGGACGTTGAGACGCCGTCGATCCTGCAGGGGACGCTGGAGGGGTCCAACGTCGAGCCGATCCTGGAAATCCAGCGGATGATCACGGTGCAGCGGGCCTACGACCAGGCGCGTTCTCTGATCGACCGGGAAGACGAGCGCATCGGCAAGATGATGCAGGCGTACATGGCCTGAAGCGGCCGTCCGGGAAGCGCAGGAAGGATGAAAAGGAACAGCAGACAATGAAGGCGCTCAGTATCGCGGCGACCGGCATGATTGCGCAGCAGCGCAACGTCGAGGTGGTGTCGAACAACCTCGCCAACATGAACACCACCGGCTTCATGCGCCGGCGGACGGAATTCCAGGACCTTCTGTACCAGAACCTGCGCCGGGTCGGCTCGACCTCGTCGGAGAACGGCGAGGTGGTGCCGACGGGCGTGCAGCTGGGCCTGGGCGTCAAGCTGGCCGGCGTCTACCGCATCCACGCCCAGGGCAACCTGACGGCGACCGACAATCCCTTCGACCTCGCAATCCAGGGGCGCGGCTTCTTCCAGATCGAGCTGCCGGGCGGCGAGATCGCGTACACCCGCGACGGCAGCTTCCAGCTCAACGCCGAGGGCCAGATCGTCACCCACGACGGCTACGTGGTGCAGCCTGCCGTCGCCATCCCCGAGGACGCGGTGGACGTGACCGTCAACCAGAGCGGCGAGGTGCTGGTGAAGCTGCAGGGGCAGGTGGATCTGCAGAACGCCGGCCAGCTGCAGCTGGCGCTGTTCGCCAACGAGGCGGGGCTGGAGGCGATGGGCGGCAACCTGTTCCGCGAGACCGCCGGCTCCGGCGGCGCGCTGGTCGGCACGCCGCAGGCGGACGGCTTCGGCGCCATCCTGCAGGGGTTCCTGGAGACTTCGAACGTCAACGCCGTCGAGGAGATCACCAACCTGATCTCGGCGCAGCGGGCCTACGAGATGAACTCCAAGGTGATCCAGGCGGCCGACCAGATGATGGCGACCCTGAACAACACCCGCTAGCCGTCAGGAGACAGTCGATGCGGATGCCGGCATTTCCGATCTCGCTGCCGCGGCTGGCGATCCTGCCGCTCGCGGCGTGGGCTGCGACCGCGCTGCCGTGCGCGGCGGCGCCGACGCAAACGGCTCCAGTGCCTCCGAGTGCGCTGCGGTCCGCCTCGCCCGGACCCGTCTACGGCGGCGAGGCGGCGGTCGAGCAGATCGTACTGCGGGCGCTGTCCGAGCGCGGCCTCGCCGGCGGCTCGGCGGGCATCCAGCTCACCGCGTTTTCGGCGCGCCTGCCGATCACCACCGACACCCGACTCGCGGTGGAACGGATCTCATACCAGCCGGCGGGCCAGCGCTTCATCGGTGTGCTGGTGGCGACCGGCGAGAGTGGCGCGGCGCAGCGGTTCACCGTCGCCGGCCGGGTGCTGCAGGTGGTCGAACTGCCGGTGCTGGCGCGCCGCGTGCCGGCGGGCGAAATGATCGGTGCCGGAGATCTGCAGTGGGTGTCGCTGCGCGACAGCAAGGTGGCTGGCACCACCGTGCAGAGGCCCGACGAGATGATCGGCCGCGTCGCCCGGCGCAACCTCGCGCCCGGCGTGCCGGTCAACGCCGGCGACCTGAAGCGGCCGACGGTGGTCGGCAAGGGGGCGGCGGTCACCCTGATCCTGCAGGCGCCGAACATGCAGCTCACCGCCCGCGGCCGCGCGCTCGACGAGGGTGCGGTGGGCGAGACCGTCCGTGTCACCAACCTGCAGAGCCGCACCGTCGTCGTGGGCGTGGTGACGCCCGCCGGGCACGTGTCGGTCGGTGACCTTCCATCGTCGGTGCCACACCAGCCGGTGCTCGCCGCCGACCGCCGCACGTTGCGCTAGGAGATATTTCCATGTCCCGATCCTGCCGCCGCCTCGCCGTCGCCGGCGCAACCGCGTCGCTCCTGCTCGCTTCCGGATGCAACACGATCACCCGCCTGTCGGAGGTGGGCGACCATCCGGAACTCTCGAAGATCACCAACCCGCAGGCGCAGCCCGGCTACCAGCCGGTCAACCTGCCGATGCCGGCGCCGATGCCGGCGGAGGACAACCCGAATTCCCTGTGGCGGCCGGGCGCGCGCGCATTCTTCAAGGACATCCGCGCCAAGGACGTGGGCGACACGCTGACCGTCCGCCTGAAGCTCGACGACAGTGCGACGATGAGCAACAACACCAAGCGCAAGCGCGACGACAAGGAGGCGATGGGCGTCGAAGCGCTGCTCGGCTACGAAGCGCAAATGGGCAAAATCCTGCCCCGGTCGCACGACAACACCAACCTGTTCGCCTACGGCGCCAAGAGCAGCACCAGCGGTGACGGCGACATCGGCCGCAGCGAGACGATCGAGATCACGTTTGCGGCAATGGTCATCCAGATTCTGCCCAACGGCTCGCTGGCGATCATGGGCCGGCAGGAGGTCCGCGTGAACTTCGAGCTGCGCGAGCTCATGGTGACCGGCGTCGTCCGCCAGCAGGACATCGAGGCCGACAACTCGATTTCGCACGAGCGGATCGCCGAGATGCGCGTCGCCTACGGCGGCCGGGGCACGCTCAGCGACCTGCAGCAGCCACGCTGGGGCACGCAGATCATGGACATCCTGCTGCCGTTCTGAGGTCGCTTCCGGCGGGCAATCGCGGGGATTGCAGGCTGCGGCCCGCAATCCCCATGTCTGCGCTCGACCCCGGGCAGGGGCTGGGGGAGACGGAGGCGAGCGCGAATGATCGACCTGCACTACTGGCCCACACCCAACGGGCACAAGATCACCCTGTTCCTCGAGGAGGCAGGGCTTGCCTACCGGATCGTGCCGGTGGACATCGGCAGGGGTGAGCAGTTCGCCGAAGAGTTCCTGGCGATCAGCCCCAACAACCGGATGCCGGCGATCGTCGATCACGAACCCGCGGACGGAGGGGCGGCCGTTTCGGTGTTCGAGTCCGGCGCCATCCTGGTCTATCTGGCGGAGAAGACCGGCCGGTTCATGCCGGCCGACCTGCGCGGGCGCAAGGCGGTCCTCGAGTGGCTGTTCTGGCAGATCGGCGGGCTGGGACCGATGGCCGGCCAGAACCACCACTTCGTGCAGTACGCGCCGGAACAGCTTCCCTATGCCATCGAGCGCTACGTCAAGGAGACGAACCGCCTCTACGGCGTGCTTGAGCGCCGGCTGCAGCGGCACGCCTTCCTCGCCGGCGACGACTACAGCATCGCCGACATGGCATCCTATCCGTGGATCGTGCCGTGGAAGCGTCAGCAGCAGAACCTGGACGACTTCCCGCACCTGCGCCGCTGGTTCGAGGCGATCCGCACCCGGCCGGCGACGGTGCGCGCCTACGAAAAGGGCGAGCCGTACTCGGCGCGGCCGGTGGTCAACGAGGACAGCCGGGCAATCCTGTTCGGTCAGACCGCCCGGTAGGCACCCGCACCCGCGAGCAGGCGGGCGCCGTCACAGCGCCCGCCGTCCGGTGACTTCGGTTTACTCGATGCCGTAGAGCTCGGCGCCCTTCGGCAGCTTGAAGCCGGTGATCTTCACCAGGTCGTCGGTGAAGCCGGCGCAGTTGAAGCCGGCGTCGCCGCACACCGGGTTGGACTGCAGGTCCGTCAGCTCGGCCGGCTGCTCGCCGTGCTGCAGGATGTAGTAGGCCACCTTGCCGGTGCCGTCGAAGATGAAGCCGGTGGGCTCGGCTTCGTTGTCGATCACCGACAGCATGTTGGCGCAGCCGTCGCTCACCAGGTTCTCGTCGGTGCCGTCCGGCAGGCAGGCCCAGATGTCGCCGTGGGTGTCGTCCTCGACGACATAGACGTGGCCGGTGACCGGGTTGACGTCCAGGTTGTCGTGGCTGGCCAACCGCGGGTACCCCTCGACAAAGGTCTGCACCTCCGGTTTGGAGGCGGCGAGATCCGGCGACGGGTCGACCATCGCCAGCGTTTCCGCCCAGAACTTGCCGCCGGAGTTGCCGGTGTTGGTCCAGAAGAAGCGGGCGCCGGTGCCGGCGAAGGTCGGATCCTGGTGGAGATCCTCCGGCCGGTAGAAACCGGTGGCGTTGTTGTCGCGCGCCCACTGGCCGGAGCTGCGGCCGAGGGTGGGATCGTTGGTGTCGACCGGGCCGATCCACTTCCCTTCGCCGCGCTGGAAGCCCTGGCCGAAGTTGCTGCCGCGAGCGATCTGCAGGGCGTAGAGCGTACCGGCCGCAAGCGGCGACAGCGCAGCGTCGGTGACCGGCAGACGGCCGGCGTCGGGGTTGCGGAGCGTCGTGGGAACGAACTTGAAGATCGCACCACCCTCGTCGCCGTTCGACGGGCTGAGTTCATCGCCGGCGACGACGACGCCACTCGGCAGAACGGCGAGGCCCTCCCAGGAGAACGAGCCCAGCGCCGGACGTTGGAACACGTGCGCGCTCGGCGCCGTGCCGCCGATGCTGCGGCGCACGTCGCCGGTCACCCGATCGGCGACCCAGTGCCCGGTGATCTCCAGCGGGGTGAAGATCTCGTAGGCGCGTCCGTCCGTTCCGTTCTCTTCCGTGGCGAGGATCGTGCCCCACGGGGTGGTGCGGATGCCGTCGCAGCGGCTCATGCCGTAGAGGATGGTCTCGACGGCGCCGGTCGAGACGTTGATGCGCTGCACGCTCGGGTTCTCGCCGTCGATGGCGGGATTGCCGGCGCCTGCTTCCCGACCCTGCTCGATGCAGACGATCAGGTGGGAGTAGTTCTTGGAGTTCGGCCAGAAGGTGATCATGTCGCCGAGCCAGGCGACGTTGCGGGCGACGAAGGTGGCCTGCAGACCATCCGCCAGCAGCTGGCGCTGCGGCGCGGTCGCGTCCTGGCGCGGCACGTTGATCGCGTCGGTCGCGGCATTCCGCTCGCCTTCCTCGGCAGTGAGGGGCTCACCGAAGCCGAACCAGAACTGCGAGTTGTTGTTCAGGCGGTCTTGGGTGCGCGCGCCGAAATCGCGTACGTCGGGATCGGCGGACACGCCGCCGGCCGGAAGGCAGGCGACCAGGGCGATCGCCGAAACCAGGCAGCCTGCCCGGATCGTTTGCAGCGTCTTCATGCTCATACTCCCTTTGCTCCCTCGGAATTCCCGTGCGGGTACGAGGCGGGAGCCAGCGAGTAGCAAATTCCCGTGACGCGTCTAGCGATGGTTGCGTGAAGGTTGTGTGGCGGTCTTGCAGCTGCGTGTCTTGCCACGGGGCGGCCGAGAGCACAGCGACAGCACTTCTGTCGCCCGTTCCCGAAGTGCGGACGTGCTACCGGCGCCTACTCGTCGCGGTGGGTGCGCTCCATCCGCTCGTGCCGCTCCTGCGCCTCCAGGCTCAGGGTGGCGATCGGGCGGGCCTCCAGCCGGGAGATGCTGATCGGCTCGTGCGTTTCCTCGCAGTAGCCGTAGTTGCCGGCGGCGATTCGCCCCAGCGCCTCGTCGATCTTGGAGATCAGCTTGCGCGCCCGGTCGCGGGTGCGCAGCTCCAGCGCCCGGTTGGTTTCGGCCGACGCACGGTCGGCGATGTCCGCTTCGGTAAAGCCGCCGTCCTGCAGCGACTGCAGGGTCTCGGTCGCTTCTTCCAGCAGCTCGTCGCGCCACCGCAGCAGCTTCAGCCGGAAGTATTCCAGCATGACCGGGTTCATGAACGGCTCGTCGTCAGACGGCCGATAGTCGGAGGGCACCTTGACGATCATCTCTGTGCGCACCGGTCCAACGGCCTCTGCCTGAAACCGGCGCGCAATATATGGTCGGCGACGGACGCCCGCAAGCAATAAATTTCCTTTCGGGCCCCCCTCAACTCCTTGAAATATCGCGCCAAACCATGCCGATCCGATTGGGAGACTTGGTTGCGTCGGCTCAACGGGACTGCAGCTTGGCGAGTTCCACTTCGGCGCGGAGTTCGACCTGTTCGACGAGGTCGTCCAGGCCGGGATCGCGCGAACGCTGCCGGTCCTCGCGCAGTGCGCGTGCCAGCTCGGTCAGCCGCGCCGCCGGAACCCGCCCGTCGAGCACGTCGCGGCGAAGTGCTTCGAGCTGGTCGAGCAGGTCGGAGGCATAGCGGGCGGTGGCGCGGCGGGCGCCCGGCTCGCTGCCGGAAGCCACTTCCTGTACGCCCAGCAGGGCGTCGAGCGCCGAGGCCGTGTCGGCGGCCGCCGCGGACGTGGCGCCGCCCGCCAGGGCCGACTCGCCGTCGATCGCCGCGTCACCGGCGGGTCCGGCCAGGTGGCGGGCGAACAATGCGCCGTCGGAGCCGGAGAGGGTCGGCTTGCGGCGGGCAGTTTCGGCTCGGCGAGCACGATCGACAGGGGGGGTGTGCATGGGCGAAAGGCCTCCGCTCGCGGGCGCAACCGATCCCGACGTCTCCGAGGCTGCCATCGAGACGCTAACATTCGGTAAATCAGGCCGAATTTCGATTGCCGCGGGCGTGGCTGCCGGCGGGGACGGCCGCCGCCGCCGGCCGTGACGAACCGGTGACGGCAGCATTGCATTCGGAGGAAAAACCGGATAGTGTTTGCGGCCATCTGCGCGAATAAGAATTAATTTCATCTAAGACGAGGTCCCCGATGCAACCCACCCTCCGTTCCGCACGTGCCGCGCTGGTTGCAGCGGCTGCCCTGTTCACCGTGGTCGCCGCGGATGTCGGTTGCGCCGCACCCGCCCCCGCCGCGGGCGAGGTGAACCTGTACTCCTTCCGCCAGCCACAGCTCATCCAGCCGATCCTCGACCGGTTCACCGCCGAGACCGGCATCAAGGTCAACGTGGTCTATGCGGAGAAGGGGCTGCTGGAGCGGTTGAAGGCGGAAGGGGAGAACAGCCCCGCTGACGTGGTGCTGACCGCAGACGTGGGCAATCTCAACGACATGGTCGAGGCGGGCGTGCTGCAGCCGGTCCGTTCGCCGGCCCTGGAGGCGAACATCCCCTCCCAGTACCGGGATCCGGACGGCCGCTGGTTCGGGCTGACCATGCGCGCCCGCGTGATCTACGCCAGCCGCGAGCGGGTGAAGCCGGAGGAGATCGCGCGCTACGAGGACCTGGCCGATCCCCGGTTCCACGGCCGGATCTGCTCCCGCTCCGGCAAGCACGTCTACATGATCTCACTGATCGCGTCCGTGATCGCCAACGACGGCGAGGCCGCCGCCGAACAATGGCTGCAGGGGGTCAAGGCCAACTTGGCGCGCAAGCCGCAGGGCAACGACCGCAGCCAGGCGAAGGCGATCGCCGAGGGCGAATGCGACGTGGCGCTGGCCAATACGTATTACTATGCGGCGATGATGGGCAATCCCGAGGAGCGGGGGTGGGCCGAAGCGGTGACGCTCGTATTCCCGAACCAGGCGGACCGGGGCGCGCATGTCAACGTCAGCGGCGGTGCCGTCACCCGGGCGGCGAAGAACCGGGACAACGCCGTCCGCCTGCTCGAATTCCTGAGTGGCGACGAGGCGCAGCGGCTGTACGCCGAGCAGAACCACGAATACCCGGTGAAGCCGGGGGTCGCGACCAGCCCGCAGGTCGCCGCCTGGGGGTCGTTCAAGGCGGACACCATCCAGCTGGTGAGCGTGGCGCAGCAGCGGGCGGCGGCGACCCGCCTCGTCGATCGCGTCGGCTTCGACGAGGCGGGCGGGTCCTGACCGTCCGCACCGCTCCCGCCCGCCCACTGACGCCTGACGGCTGATCCTCCGTGGCGCGCGAAACCGCACTCGACCTTCCGGCGGCGATGCAGGCGGCGCCGCCCGTGCGGCGCCACTGGCGGCGGCCGGACGGCTGGTCGGTGGCTGCCCTGGCCGCGGCCATGGCCGTTGCGGCGCCGCTGCTGGCGGTGCTGTGGCTGGCCCTGTTCCCCGCCGACGACATCTGGTCGCACCTGGCGACCACGGTGCTTCCGGGCTACGTGCGCACAACGCTGGCGTTGATGGCCGGGGTGGCGGCGGCAACGCTGGTCGGAGGCGTCGGCACCGCCTGGCTGGTGACCATGTGCCGCTTTCCCGGCCGCAGGGTCTTCGAGTGGGCGCTGCTGCTGCCGCTGGCGGTGCCGGCGTACGTGGTCGCCTACGTCTATACCGACGTGCTGGAGTACGGCGGGCCGGTGCAGGGGCTGCTGCGCGAGCTGTTCGGCTGGAGCAGCCGGCGCGACTACTGGTTTCCGCAGATCCGTTCGCTGCCGGGCGCGGTCGCGATGCTGAGCCTGGTGCTCTACCCCTACGTCTACCTGCTCGCCCGCGCCGCCTTCGTCGAGCAGTCGGTGTGCGTGCTGGAGGTGAGCCGAACCCTCGGCCGCGGGCCCTGGGGCAGCTTCTATCAAGTGGCGCTGCCGCTGGCGCGGCCGGCGATCGTCGTCGGCGTGTCGCTGGTGATGATGGAGGCGCTGAACGACTTCGGCACGGTGCAGCACTTCGCGGTCGCGACCCTCACCGCCGGCGTCTACGACGTCTGGATGCAGATGAACAGCACCGCCGGTGCCGCGCAGCTGTCGCTGGTGATGCTGTCGTTCGTCCTCCTCTTGCTGGGACTGGAACGGTTCGCCCGGCGCGGCCGGCGCTTCCACCACACCACCGGCAAGTGGCGCCGGCTGCCGCGCTATCGCCTCGCCGGGCTGCGCGGCTGGCTGGCGTTCGCGGTCTGCGCGCTGCCGACCGTCCTGGGGTTCGTCCTGCCGATGGTGGTGCTGGTGAAGTATACGCTCGCCGCGCCTTCCGCCTTCGGCGGGCGCTTCGCGGAGTACCTGGTCAACAGCCTGACGCTGTCGGCGACCGCGGCCATCCTGGCACTGGCCGTCGGGCTCACGCTGGCCTACGCGGCCCGCCTCAACCGCAGCCGGCTCGTGGCTCTGGCCGGCCGCTTCTCCGCCACCGGATACGCGCTGCCGGGCGCCGTGCTGGCGGTGGGCGTCGTGATCCCGTTCGCAGCCCTCGACAACGCACTCGATCACCTGATGCGGCAGACGTTCGGCATCTCCACCGGACTGCTGCTGAGCGGCACGCTGGTGGCGCTGACCTTCGGCTTCGTCGTCCGGTTCCTGGCACTGGCCCTGGGGTCCTGCGAGGCGGGGCTGGCGAAGGTGACGCCGAACATGGACGGTGCGGCGCGCAGCCTCGGGCTCGGTCCCGGGCGGATGCTGCTGCGCGTCCACCTGCCGGTGCTGCGGGCGAGCCTGCTAACGGCCGTGATGCTGGTGTTCGTGGACGGCATGAAGGAACTGCCGATGACGGTGCTGCTCCGGCCCTTCAACTTCGATACGCTCGCAACCCACGTCTATCAGTATGCGGCGCACGAGCAGTTCGAGCAGGCGGCGGCGGGAGCGCTCGCCATCGTCGTCTTCGGCATGCTGCCGGTGATCGTGCTCAGCCGCACGCTCAGCGGCGCCCGCCCTGGGCACGACGCCTAGCAGTCGCGACGCGGGACGGACGGGCAGACCACGAGCGGAAGGCGGAACGGGCGGACGATGGGATTGCGGCTGGAGAACATCTCGCACGCCTACGACGGAACGGATGTTGTCCGCCGGGTCTCGTTGGCGGTGCCGCCGGGCGAGGTCGCCTGCCTGCTGGGTCCGTCCGGCTGCGGCAAGACGACGCTGTTGCGGCTGGCGGCGGGTCTGGAGCGACTGGGGCGCGGCAGCATCGCCATCGGCGATCGGATGGTGGCCGACGGAAGCCGCCGCATCGACCTGCCCCCGGAGGCGCGGCGTGCCGGACTGATGTTTCAGGATTACGCCCTGTTCCCGCACCTGACCGTTGCCGAGAACGTGACTTTCGGACTGCGGGACCGGGCGTCGCGGCGGCGCTGGGTGTCGATGGCCCTGGAGCGGATCGGTCTGGCGCATCTGGCCGACAGCTACCCGCACACGCTCTCCGGCGGTCAGGCGCAGCGCTGCGCGCTCTTGCGAGCCGTGGCACCGGAACCGGAGGTGCTGCTGCTGGATGAGCCGTTCTCCGGCCTCGACGTCACCCGCCGGGCACAGGTACGCGAGCAGACGCTGGCGCTGCTGCGGGAGACCGGGGTGGCGACGCTGATCGTCACCCACGATCCGGAGGAGGCGATGTTCATGGCCGACCGGCTGTGGGTCATGCACGAGGGCACCATCGTCCAGGGCGGCACGCCGGCGGAGACCTACCTGCACCCGGCGGACGCCTTCGTCGCCTCGTTGTTCGGCCCGCTCAACCGGCTGTCGGGCCGGGTGCGCGCCGGCCGCATCGAAACGCCGGTGGGTGCGGCCGATGCACCCGGCTTCGCCGACGGCGCCCGGGTGCAGGTGCTGGTGCGGCCGGAGGGAGTGCAGGCCGTCGAGGTGGCGAACAGCGGAGGGGGTGGCAAGGAAGGCGCTGCGGGCGACGGCCGGATCGTCACCGCCCGCCTGCTGGGGCGCTGCAGCCACCTCCGGATCGCGGTCGAAGGCCTCGAAGAACCGCTGCAGGCGCTGGCGCCCGGCGTCTTTCTGCCTGATCCCGGAACCCCGGTCATCGTCCAGCTCGATGGTCGGCACGTGTTCGTGTTTGCCGAGGGCTGAGCTTCGAGCCGGCAGAATCTGCCGGGTGCGCCGGCCTGGGTCGGTCATCGCTACCGGGCTCTCCTCGCGTGCGAGCGAAAAACACATAAGTTTCAAATTGTTGAGAGACTGCGGCCGGCGCAGTCCGCGATTTTCCCGCGGCGCGGAACTTGCACCAGGCGAGGTGTGGAGCCGGCTCCTGCCGTCCCCTGTCGCAAGAGGAGCTTTGTCGATGCCGTTGGGAGTGTTTCAGCCGTCGGTGCTGGCGATGTCGGGCCAGAGCCACGCGCTCGACGTCATCAGCGCCAATATCGCCAATGCCACCACCAACGGCTACAAGCGCACCGACACCAACTTCCAGACGGTGTTGAGCGGATCGATGACCATCCGCTCCGGCAACCCGGACTCCGACGGGCCGATGTCGGTGCAGGCCGACATGGGCGGCGTCCGCCCGCGCGACCGGGCGCGGATCAGCCTGGAGGGCCAGTACACCGCCACCGGCCGAGACCTGGACGTGGCGGTGGCGGGCCGCGGCTTCCTGGTGATGAACACCAGTGCCGATGGCTCCGGCCAGACGGTCTACGGCCGTGACGGCAGCTTTTCGACGACCACCGCCGATCCGGTCACCGCGGTCGGCCTCGGTGGCGCACCGATCACCATCGAGAAGGGCTATCTGGTGGACAAGAACGGCTACTTCGTCCAGGGCTGGGCGGCGGCGGCGGACGGAACCTTCGCCACCGGCGGCGCCCCGAGCGGGCTGCGGGTCGATCCGCAGGCGTTCACCTCGGTCGGCCAGGCGACGACGGCGGCGTCTCTGGCGCTCAATCTGCCGGCGCAGAACGAAGTGGGCGACATCGAGACCTACGACATCGACATCTGTGATTCCACCTTCGCACTGAGGCCGCTGCAGCTCGCGTTCGAAAAGCGCGCCGCCGGCGTCTGGGAGCTCACCGCCACCGGCGGCGCCGGCGACGTGATCACGCTCACGCCGCTGGCGCCGGGTGCGCCGCCGACGACGGTGGTCCCGCCGCCCGCCAATCCGCTGGTCTTCGACGCTGAGGGGGGGCTCACCGGCCCCACGGGCTACACCGTCTCGGTTGCCTTCGCCGACGATCCGGCGACCGCCGAGGTGGAAACCGCGACCGCCGAGTTCGCCCTCGACTTGAGCGGCTTTACCCAGTTCGCCGGCGACATGATCGCCTACGACTACAATCGCGACGGATACGGCGCCGGCTCGCTCAGCAGCATCGAGTTCAACGCCCGCGGCGACGTGGTCGGCCTGTTCTCCAACGGCCGCAGCCTGTCCCTCTACCGCCTGGCGCTGGCCGACTTCGTCAACCCGGACGGCCTCGAAGCCCTGTCGGGCAACGTCTACGTGCAGAGCGGCGACTCCGGCCCCCCCGTGCTCGGCGGAGCCGGCGACTCCGGCCTCGGCCTGATCAGTCCGGGCACGCTGGAAGCCTCGAATGTCGACCTGGCGCTGGAGTTCAGCCGCATGATCCTGACCCAGAACGCCTACAACTCGTCGGCCACCGCATTTCGCACCCTGGACGAAATGACCGAGATCGCCCGCGACCTGTCACGCTGACGCTCCTGCCGCAGGCAATGGCGGCCGGGATGGGCGGTCCCCGGCCATGGACTGCTTGCCCCGCGGCTCCCGGTGACGGGGGCAATCCGCATCGTCTTGATCCGTGGCAAAACCGCTCTAAGCTCCCCTCATGTCGAGCCTTCGTCTTCCCGTTTCGGCGGTGGCGGTGCCGGCGGCGCTGGCGGGTGCGGCGCTGGGTCTGGCGCTGCTGGCCCGTCTGCTGCTCATCGAACCTCCCGAGTTCGCCTGGGCCTGCCAAGGGGCCGAGCCACCGGTGTGGTGCCCGCTGCGCGCGGCGGGGGTGGCGGCGGCGCGCGCCGGAATCCCCGGGTTCGTGGCACTTGCGGCGGGCGTGTTCGCCCTGTGGCGCCCGTCGAGGACGGCGGCGCTGACGGCGCTCGCGGCGGGTGCGGCCGGGCTCGGTCTCTACCTGCCGGAGCCGGCCGCCGCCGGCGCCTTGCTGGGTGCGCTCGCCCTGCTGCGCGCTCCGGACTGACCCGCGGCTGCCCTGGGCCGAACCCAGGCGCCCACCGCCAGCAGCAGGCAGACGATCGTCCAGGCCAGCGCCTGATGGTTGGCGAGGCCCTCGTTCACCGCGACCGCGATGCCGCCCACCGCCAGCACGACGGCGAGCAGCCGCTCCTCCCGCCGGTCCTCGTCCGCCGGCTGCGGAGTGCCCGACGGGCGGATGCGCCGCCGGGCCAGGACGAGTGCCAGCAGCGCCAGCGCCGGCACCGCGTAGAGCGCGCCGACGAAATCCCGGTAGCGAGGATCGAAGACGAGGCACAGCGTCGTCGCCGCCGCCCCGAACAGCGTAAGTCCGCCGATCAGGCCCCAGGCGACCGCCCGCCACGGCGCTGCCGGCAGCCGGCCGCTGCGTGCGCTTTGCAGCAGTGCGATCAGCGGGACCGGCCGCGGCACCGGCGAGCCCAGAGTGTCGAGCAGCAGCGCGGCGGCGGCGGCGGCGACGCCGGTGCGCAGGCCGAACACCGCCCAGTCCCAGACGGTGCGGCTGGCGTCCAGTCCGGCACTGCCGCCGAGGGTCAGCAGCGTCGCGGCGGCGGCGGCGATCAGGCCCGAGCCCAGCCAGCGCCCGGCCGAGAGCCGCCGGGCGCTTCCGATCAGCAGCGGCGCCAGCAGCAGCAGGGCGATCGCCCCGGTGGTGGCGAACCGCCAGTGCCACTGCGGTTCGTTGGAGACCGGACCGGTGAGCGCGAACTTCTGACGGCGATCGCCGTCGAACATCCCCCAGTGGCCACCGACCGTGCCCTCCGAGGCCCGCTTCCAGGGCTGATCGAACGCTTCGATCAAGTTGAGCCCGATGTCCTCCCGGTCCGCTGCCACCATCAGCTCCCGGACGAACCGGGCCTGGTTGAGGCGGCTCGGCAGGGCTCCCTCGCGCATGCGGCCGGCGGAAGGCCAGCCGGCCTCGCCGATGAACACCCGTTTGCCGGCGAACCGCGCCGCCATCGCCCGCCACACCGCTAGCACGTGCGGGATGGCACGGTCGATCGGGCGCGGCTCGTCCTCCCAGTAGGGCAGGGTGTGGATGGTGACGAAGTCGACCGCGTCCGCCACCTGCGGGTGCTGCTCCCAGAATTCCCAGACGTCGGCATAGGTGACGGGCACCGGCACCGCCGCGCGCACCCGGGCGATCATCGCCGTCAGCGCGTCCGCCGGCTGCTCGCGCCGCAGCAGCACCTCGTTGCCGACGATCACCGCCGCCACCGTCTGCGGATGGCGCCGGGCGAGATCGATGGCGGCGGCCAGCTCCTTCTCGTTCTTCTCCCGCTCCCGGCCGATCCAGGCACCCAGCATCACCGTGAGTCCGTGCGCTTCGGCGAGCCGCGGCACCTCCGCCAAGCCCTGGTCCGTCGAATAGGTGCGCACGCACGACGTAAACGCGGCGAGCCTGGCGAGGTCGCGGTCGATCTGCTCCGGCGGGATCACCAGGCCTTCGTCGAACGGCGTCTGCGCGCCCTGGTAGGGCGCGTAGGAGAGGCAGGGCACGCGGGGCAGGGGGGCGTCGGCGATCGCCACCGGCCGCCCCTGCCACCACCAGAAGGCGAGCGCCGGCAGCAGGGCGAGCACGAGCGCCACCGGCGCGAACCAGCGGCCGAAACCGGCCGGGGGTGCCGGCGGCTTCGGCGAAGGTGCGGCGGGGGCAGGGGAGATGGGCACGTGCGGCTCCGGCAGCGGTGACGGGGGGAGCCGGTCCGGCTCCGCCGCCGGTCTAGCCGATTGCCTCGCCCGGGGGAAGCGCGTCCGCCGGGCAGGCGTGGGCGTTTACGCCACCCGCGCCAGCAGGTCGCCGCGCAGGAACAGCAGGCAGCCGTTGCGGGTGAACCCTTCGGCATGCGGCTCGCCGGCCGGCACGACGTGATAGTCGCCGGCGCGCAGTGTCAGGGTGCCGAAGGTCAGGTCGCCCTGCAGCATCAGGCACTCCTCCATGCGCGCGTGATCGTGCGCCGGCAGGCGGGCGCCGGGGGCGCAGCGCAGCAGGCACGAGCGCATCCGCTCCCTGCGGTCGACCGACAGCAGCTTGGCCTCGATGCCTTCGCCGATCGCGGTCCATTCGCCTTCATCGGCGAAGACGGTGCGCGCCGTCCGCGGCGGCGGGGCGGCATCCGGCAGGGCGGCCGGCAGCCGGTCGGCGGCGAGCCGGGCCGAGATCGCCTGCCACACCTCCGGCCGCGGCTGCTCCTCGGGAACGGCGAGGGCGAGTGCCGCCAGCCGGCGTTCCCAGGCGGCAACGTCGTGAGCCAGCTGGGGATCGTCGAGCATCGAAAGTTCGACACGCTGGCGCTCCTCCGCGTCGAGGGTTCCGAGCGCGTACTCGGCGGCCCGATCCCGTCTGCCGAGGTTTTCGTCGTCGTCGAACTCAGTCATCGCCCAGACAGTCCTTCAGGCTCTTCAGCCCGCGTCGGATCCAGCTCTTCACCGTGCCGATGGGAACGTCCATTCGGCGAGAAAGTTCCTCGTGAGTCAGCCCGAAGTAGAAGGCCAGTTCGATCGCCCGCCGTTTGCTGTCGTCCAGAAGCTGCAGGCAGCGCCGGATGCGCCGCTCGTCGCCCGCGGCCTGCGGATCGAACTCCACCGTCAGTTCCGGCGCGTCCAGGCCGGGTTCGTCGATCACCACCTCCCGCTGCCGGCGGCGCGCCGTCTCCCGCAGGCGGTCGAGCGCACAGCGGCGCAGGACGGCGATCAGCCAGACCATCGGCGCGCCCCGCTGCGGATCGTACAGCCGCGCCTTGTGCCAGACGCGGATGTAGGTGTCCTGCAGCAGTTCCTCCGCCTGGTCCCGGGACCGCATCAGCCGCATGGCGACGCCCGTCAGCTTCGGGCTCGTCAGTCGATAGAGCTCGGCGAACGCCGTCTGATCGGCGGTGGCGACGGCCAGGAGCAGCGGGATGAGCGGATCGCTGCCGGCCGCATGCGCCTCGCTCGGCTCCTCCGCCCCCATGTCGCCCCTCTCCGTATGGTACGAGCAACCTAGCACACCCTTCTCCGGGTACTGAGACGAAGATCGACCGTTGTACATACGCGCACGGCAGCCGTGCGGACGCAGGCCTTTCGTGCCATTTGACAAATCGCTACTGTCGCGCCGCCGTCGATACTGGCGAAAGGCATCCGGGAGCGCTCGACATGAAGCTGGAGGTCATCACCCACACACCGAAAGGCAAGGCGCACGCGACGCCGCTGCTGTTCGTGCACGGCGCTTACGGCGGCGCCTGGGTGTGGGATCAGCACTTCCTGGGGTACTTCGCCGCGCGCGGCTGGGAGGTGCACGCGCTGAGCCTGCGCGGCCACGGTGCCAGCGAGGGTGCCGACAAGGTCCGCTTCGCCCGGCTGCGCGACTACGTGGCCGACGTCGAGCAGGTGCTGGACGGCATGCCGGTGCCGCCGGTGCTGATCGGCCATTCCCTGGGCGGGATGATCGTACAGAAGTGCCTGCACCGGCGCAGCTTTCCTGCGGCGGTGCTGATGGCGTCGGCGCCGCCGCACGGCACCGTGGGCACCCTGTTCGGCATGGCGTTCACCAATCCCCGGCTGCTGCGCGAGCTGACCTTCACCCAGGCGATGGGCCCCGATTCCACGGAAGCGAAGGAAATCAGCCAGGCATTGTTCTCCGAAGACATGCCGGAGGAACTGATCCGCCGCTACATGCCGCGTTTCCGGGAGGAATCGCTGCTGATCAACCTGGACCTGCTGGGCCTCGACCTGCCGCCGTCGCTACCGACGCTGGACCTGCCGGTGCTGGTGCTGGGGGCGGAGAACGACCAGTTCATCTTCGAAGGCGCGCTCGTCGCCACCGCGGAGACCTACCGGACGAAGGCCGAGGTCTTCCCCCGGATGGCGCACGCGATGATGCTGGAACACGGCTGGGAGGACGTCGCGGCCCGCATCGACCGGTGGCTCGAGGCCACGCTCGACGCCGCCGAGCCGGGGGTGCGCCGCAGCGCCTGAGCGGTGGGGGACCGCCGTCCGCGGGCCACGCAAGCGAACGCACGGCCCGTCGCCGTTACCACCAGTGATTGGGGATTCCCTTGATCATGCATCCTCCTTCCGTGTGCATGTTCGAGATCTCGCAGCCGGTCGTCACGGTGACGTAGAGAGAGCCGCTGGAGCAGGAGCCCGGCGTCCCGGAAAACTGATAGCCGGATACGGGCCCACCTTCGCTGCCGCGATGATCCCAGCGCAGCGTCTGCCAGCTCTGGTTCGTCACGCCGCTCAGGGTGACGCCGTACTCGGCCAGAACCTGCGCGATATTGCCCTGGCAGACATTCTGCTGCGCGTGCGCCGCGCCGCCGAGCAGCATCACGACCGCCGAGATCGCGCCCAGCAACAACCGGTTCGTCATCGTTCGCCTCCTTCCATGATCCAATGGACAGAGCGTGTGGATGCCCGCAACTCCCGGGCGTCCACCACACAAGGCATTCCGCCGGATCATACGCGATGACGAACTGAAATGCCGGGATGTTTCTCCTCGGCGGCGGCAGACGATCGAGGCGGCACGGTCGAGGACCTCGCAGCCGGGTACGGGCCGGGTCGGCTCAGCCGAACAGGAAATCGCCGGCGTCGATACTGGAGGCGGCGACGTTCTGCAGGATCACGGTGCCCGATCCGACCAGCGTGATGGTGGTGTCGCTGCCGGTCTGGGTGATGATCAGGTCGGCTATCGCATCCGCCCGGGTGCCGAAGCCTGCGAACTGCAGGCGGTCGCCGCTGGCGAAGTCGGTGACCACGTCGGTGCCGAAGCTGTCGGCGAAGCGGAAGGTATCGTCGCCGCCGAGCCCGGTCAGGGTGTCGTTGCCGCCGGCGCCCTCCAGCAGCTTCGAACTGGGATCGCCCCGCATCACGTCGGCATAGTTGGTGCCGATCAGGTTTTCGATGTTGACGATCAGGTCCAGCGAGCCGTCGGCCATCCGTGCCGTCCCGGCCCACCAGTCGAAGTTGCCGGCGGACTTGCTGCTGCGGAAATCGGCGGTGTCGATCCCCTCGCTGCCGTCGAGGCGGTCCGAGCCCGACCCGCCGTCGAGCCAGTCGTTGCCTTCGTAGCCGATCAGCGTGTCGTTGCCCGCCTCGCCGTAAAGGGTGTCCGCGTCGTTGGCGGTGTCGCCGCTGCCGCCGCCGATCAGATCGTTGCCGTTGCCGCCCCAGGCGATGTCGCGCCCGCCGTTGCAGGACAGGAAGTCGTCGCCGTCGCCGCCGCGCAGAGTGTCGTTGCCCGGCCCGGCCCAGACGCTGTCGTTGCCGGCGCCGGCGAAGATGCGGTCGTTGTAGGTGACGGGCAGGGTTTCGTCGTCGCCGTCGCCGATCATCGAATCGTTGCCGTCGTTGCCGTAGAGCACGTCGTCGCCCTGCTGGCCCTCCACCTTGTCGTCGCCGTTGCCGCCCACCAGCGTGTCGTTGCCGGTCCCGGCGTAGAGGGTATCGTTGCCGTCCTCGCCGCGCAGGGTGTCGCTGCCGGCGTCGCCCAGCAGGGTGTCGCTGCCGCTGCCTCCGGAAAGGCTGTCGTTGCCGTCCTCGCCCATCAGGCTGTCGTCGCCGCCGTCGCCCGCGAGGCGATCGTCGCCGGCCTGGCCGTTGATCCAGTCGTCGGCGCCGCCGCCCCAGACGGTGTCGTTCCCGGTGCCGCCGCCGATCTTGTCATTGCCGTTGCCGCCGAAGATCAGGTCGGAGCCGCCGCCGCCTTCGATGGCATCGGCGTCCGAGGCCGGGCTGTTGTCCGCCGTCGGCGGGCGGACGCCGCCGTTCACCCCCGGCGTCGTCGAGCCTCCCTCGTAGCCGTAGATCGTGTCGTTGCCGTCGTAGCCGGGGATCCAGTCCGCGAAACTGCTGCCGACGATCAGATCGCCGGCGCCGGTGCCGATCAGGTTCATCTGCGGTCTCCAGGAGAACTTGCGCTGAATTACACAGTCATTCGGCCGTGCACGGCGCGCACGGTAACAATCACGCGCAGCAATGACGCCACGGGTTCGCCGAGTGGATTAAGAGATATTTTGTGGCTATTGTTGGGCGTGCGGAGATAGGAGCGGGAGAAGCGCACTGTGGAGCACGGATTTCCGATGAATAGTGTCCGTTAAACTGAGCGACAGGCGCTGTAATTCGCGCATCAGGATTGTTCCCCATCCCAAACCGGGCAGGTCCGATGGGGAGTGCGTGACGAATGGTCCGTTTTCACCCCGTCGCCAGCACCTGCGTGAACACAGTTGCTACCCTTGCCGGGATGAGATCGTGAGCGATCGCGAAGCCCCGGCTGCCGCCCGGAACGCGGCATCGTTGCAAACCGGGCATCGATCAGCATCCGTCGGAACACACCTGCGGCCATTCCCACCGACAGTGCGATCGCTTCCGGCACGATAGCGGACACCGGTGCAAGCAAAGCCTGAACCGAAGCTCCGGAGACGAAGCGTGCATCGGTCGAGGCGATGCGCGCTCAGCCCGCCATGGGATGTCCGGCCGGTCCGCGATGGTGCGACGCGATCGACGTTACTCGCCATTTGCGACGGTAGGGGAGTCTAGGGAGCGGACGTCACGGATGTCGCTTCCCAAACCACTCCGGACTTTGTATCGCTTGGACCGGAGATTTGCTGGGGAATGCCTACACCGAAGTGCGCGAAAAGCATGCGTGGAAATGCCCTTGGAGATTCGGTTACGCAGGCTTTCTAGCTCTTGGCGGCAGCGTTTGTGTCTAAGGATGGGGTGGTGCCTATGAGAATGACGGATTTTAGCTCCTTGATTGCAACGGTACTTGCAGTTGCATTAGGTTTTTACCAGAGTTACGATTCAACGTCGCAAGAACCTTTCATTGATGCTTTTCTCAAAGGTGCGTCAATAGGAATTCTGGCATTCTTGATAACGGATAAAATTTCATCAATTGCAAAGCAAGCGACAGTAAACGCGCGTCTTGACGGTGAATTTAGACAGATAAGAGAATTGTTCGATGAAAGGAGTAAATCAGTTGAGGGGTTAGTCGCCGGCAGACGTCGAGTAGTGCTCCTAGGCTCTGCTAATAACGCTATCGATCGCATCGTCGCTAGCGTCAAACAGGCGATATATGCTTGGAACGTGTACGCATCATTCGGCGCTGTGGATGACTTCAAATACCCAAAACCGCAGCGAAAACTTGTGACCGATTCAATTAGGACCTTCCTAAAAAAAGACGGATCCAAGTGGCTTGAGGTGACAAACAATATTGACGATATCCGCGAGAGAATGAAAGAAATACTTGAAGACAAAGAGGTTCATAGAGACAATTATGCATGCTTTCTATTGAGAGAGAAGTGGCCTGTCATGAACTTCGTTGTGTTTGAGTTCACTCCCGGAAGGGATAAAGAAGTGTTCTTCGGCTTCGGAAGGCATCCAAACGATGAAGTCGGAAACGTATTCTACTCAACAGATTCTGAGTTAGTGGAGATGTTCCTTGCGTGGCATCGCACTCTTCGCATAGCCGATTTATCCTCTCCTGTTCTCAAGACAGACCTAACTACGTCACCGCAAGAACAGCCAAGCCAGCTTAGTACCATTAGCTGAGAGTGGCCGTCTACAAGACCGCGCTTAGCATACCCAATCGGACTTCGCCGTGGCAGAGAGCGAAATCGCGGCTATTGGGATAAACCGCACGCGCGGCTCGGCGGCGTGCTCCCCGGTTGGGCGGGTTGACCGGGGTGGGCCGGTGCGCCGAACATGGGGCGGGCGAACCCGATGGTGGATGGTAACCGGCCGATCAGGGCCCACTCGGCTCCGATGCCAGCCCCGAGCCTTCATGTTCGGC